>Ga0066652_100000027_pt1 | contig 118273 bp, 106 predicted proteins | sample GraSoiAngelo_101_FD_71413 | JGI IMG/M metagenome (GOLD analysis project Ga0066652, IMG submission 71413) | Grasslands soil microbial communities from the Angelo Coastal Reserve, California, USA - 14_0903_02_30cm | ecosystem: Environmental > Terrestrial > Soil > Grasslands | place: USA... | reverse complement strand
AACTGGTTGGTATTGGACTTTTCCTGGTAAATATGTTGTTGGCGCCTTTGGTATCAAAGTATATTGTGAAAAATGAAATTTCCAAACTACAGGAGGCCGTCACTTACACGGCAAGGCTTGCTTTAGTTATCAGTCTTCCACTTTTTATTTTTATACTCATATTCGGAAATAAAGTGCTTGCTCTTTTTGATGTGGCTTCCGCTGTTTCTTTCAGATCGTTAATGATCTTATCTTTTGCCCAGCTTATTAATGTATTTATGGGATCAGTAGGCGTTATTTTATCTATGTCAGGCCACCAGCGATACTCTATTTATACGCTGGCAATTTCAATAGTGCTAAACATAGTGCTGGATATTATACTGATACCTCCGATGGGGCTTATGGGTGTTGCAATTGCTTCGGGAGCCAGTTTAATACTTTGGAATTTTCTTATTTATATGATCGTTCGCAAAAAAACTAATCTCAAAACAACCGGGTTAAAATTCATTTAAACATCCTTAATAGTGAAGCCAAATTTTTTTATAGTCGGAGCTCCCAAATGCGGTACAACTGCTATGAATGAATACTTAAAATCTCACCCCGATATTTTTATGGCTGAAAAAAAGGAGATGCATTTTTTTGGAAAGGATTTTGAAATGCGGTCAAGGATCACCGAGCAGGATTACCTCCATGAGTTTAAGAATGCTACTGAAAAGAGGATCATCGGTGAAGCATCTGTATGGTATCTGTTTTCTAAAACAGCTGCAGAAGAAATAAAAAAATTTTCTCCCGGAGCAAAAATTTTGATCATGCTCAGAAACCCGGGTGAGTTACTATATTCACTCCACAGTCAGCATTTATATGATGGTAATGAGAATATCGCGGATTTTGCCACAGCGATAAAATATGATAAAGACAGGGCTAAAGGTCTTAAAGATCCCGTGTCAGTTGATTTTATTAAACTGCCAGCTTATATTGACTCCGTGCTATTTGCTGACCAGGTAAAAAGATATTTAGATGTTTTTGGAAAGGAGAATGTGTACGTGATTTTATATGAGGATCTGGCCAGTGATACAACTGCTGTTGTAAAAAACGTTATAAAATTTCTTGGATTGTCTGCGGATATTAATATTGATGCAAGGGTAATTAATCCCAATAAGCAAATACGTAATTTTAAATTACACAGGTTATTAAAGAAGCCACCGGAGATGTTGCGTAGGATTGTGAGGGTGCTATTGCCCTCTAAGAAATTAAGAGAACGAATTATGAATCGGGCTTTTAAAAATAATATCGTAATTGAAAAAAGGCAACCGATGGATGAAAACCTGAGGAATGAATTGAAAATATTGTTATCTGATGATATTGACCGGTTGTCTGTTATTATCAACCGTGATTTATCTAAATGGAAACTATGATGATAACGAATTTAAAAAACCTCGGGCTGAATTGCAAATGAATATTTAATGAGTAACGAAATAAATACTAATCCTACTGTACTTTGGTTAACGAGTTGGTATCCTGATAAGCTATCGCCTTATAATGGCGATTTTGTGAGGCGCCATGCAGAAGCTGTAAGCAGCTATATGAATGTGAGTGTGATTCATGTTGTCCGGGATTTTTCCGGAAAAGTAACAAAAGATGTAACAACGGAGTATTATAAGTCCGGTAACCTGGAAGAAATAATTATTTACTATTATATACCTCCGGCACGTATAAAGTTGTATGAAAAATATTTATCAGTAAGAATGTATAAACGGCTTTATAAACAGGCATTGGAAAAATTGCTTTCGGAGAAAAAAACTGTTTCGCTGGCACATTTGCATGTAGGGATGAAAGCTGGTTTGGCAGCGCTGTGGTTGAAAGAGAAAAAAAATATCCCTTTTGTCGTAACTGAACATTGGGGTGGTTTTTTAAATGAGGCTGATGAGAAGTACCGGGATATGTTAATAATCACAAGATGGATGTGGCGGAAGGTTTTTCTAAAAGCATCTGCAATAAGTTCGGTATCAGGATGCCTTCTTAATGCTATAAGTAAAATTGCATCCATTAGCAAATTAACTGTTATTCCCAATGTAGTGAATACAGAAATATTTTATCCATCTCCTGGGAAAATTTCTAAACCGGCCAAATTTATACATGTGTCAAATTTGGCCAGGTTGAAGAATCCGAAAGCAATACTTACAGCATTTCAAAAAGTGAAGCATCTACATCCTGCCGCGGAGTTAGCAATATTCGGTTCGTTGAACAACGAAGTAATAGCGTTTGCAGAAAGTCTTGGGTTGATAAATGCTGTTACATTTCATGCTGAAGTGCCTCAACAAGTATTAGCTGACAACATGAGAGAGTCGGTTGCTTTGGTCCTCTATTCCGACTATGAAACATTTGGTTGTGTTGTTATTGAAGCAAATGCTTGCGGAATACCTGTTATTGTAAGTGATATTCCTGTTTTTCATGAAACAGTAAAGGAAGGTGTCAATGGTTTTTTTGCAGAGCCCCGAAATTCAGATGCATTGGCTGAGCGGATGCTGGAAATAATAAAAATGCGGTCATCTTTTGATAGTGATCAAATATCAAACCTGACCGCATTAAAATACAGTTATCCTGTTATTGGAAAAAAAATTACTGATTGGTATCAACAGGTACTTAAAACGAATTAGCTTTTTAGTTTTGTTACAAGGTCAATATATTCTTTCATCGCAACATCCTTCGTTTTGCCTTTTAATCCAGACCACGCATCATATTTTGCTTTAGCCACAAAATCAAAAGGATTTGAAGGCGGGTCAACATTTACATCACCTTGCGATCCCTGTTTATATAATGAATAGAGCTGCAGCAACGTTTCATTGCTGGGCTTTTCACTTAAGCTTTTGCTCTCAGCTGCTGCTTTTTCAAATAGTTCTTGTAGTTCCATAGTGTTTATTAATTAGATCTTGCATTATCAATAAATATTTTTTGTATTTCTTTCTGACTGTCTACAGTATCATAAAATTCATTCAGGTATTTGATAATAGTCTTGCGGTCGCTTGTTGATAACAGTTCAAATTCGTTGATGAGTTTATAAAATGCATCTTTTTTCTCCTTTAATAATGTGATAGCTGCAGTTATTTCTTCCATTGGGCGGGGGAAACCACGGTATACTCTTTCTTTTACTGTTTCTGTACCCATAATTTCTGCCGGTGCAGCATAACCTGCATCCACCATTCCTGCAAAATCAAAATCATAAGGTATTGAAAGTGGCGGAGCCAACGAATCAGCTTTTAGAGTAACCAGTTTTATATTGTGAAAATTGGGAACAGACCAGTCAGTGTTACCTATCAGGTATTGAAACATAGCTACCAATGTCATGCGAGTTTGTTCGGTTCTCTTTTGTTCAGTGGGTGTTTCATATTCCCTGGATTTATTACGTTTTGCCATCATATCCACATCTTCGATAAAGAAACCATAAGTGGTATATTTTTTTATTTTCCCTTTTGTGTCTTCAAAAGAAACCCGCATCAGTCTAACCTTGAAGCTGAGAGGGGATATAATGTTAAACATTTTGTAAGCGAGATATTCTTTTAGCACCAATTGCTCATCTCTTGTATTGGTGCCACAGCCTGAAACCATTTTTAATTTGTCAAGCTGGTACAACCTGGGTGAAGTGGGGTTATGAAAATTCAATAGCAGTGATGGCATGTAACATTGTTCTTTTCTGAAGTTTCCCCTTGCCCGGATTCTTATATCTTCTGTAATAGGCGCAGCACTTTCAGGAAAGGTCATGCTAACAGTAGCTTCCTGGAAAGGTGTTTCAGTTCCTTTTTTGGTGCCAAACAATTTTTTAAAATCTGAAGCAATGTTTACAGTAAGTGGTTTTTCATCTAAGAAAAACTGGATGCTGTCAATTTTATCCTGTGCAACAACGGTTGCAATAAGTACAAAAAACAGGAAAACTGTGGTGCTCAACTTTTTCATAACTGTTATTTTATTTGGTGGTTACTTATTTCATAACTTCTGTAATGGGTTTGCCTACACATCCGCTTGGCATCTGTATATGCAGCATGGCCGCTAATGTAGCTGCAATATCTGTCATATAGACTTCCCGGTTGGTCTTTCCTGGTTTAATTCCCCAACCATACCATAATAGCGGAATATGCGAGTCGTAAGGATTCCATGCTCCATGTGTAGTACCAGTAATCCCAAAACTTTCAATCCAATGAGGCTCCATCATTACCTGCACCTGTCCGCATCTGCGGGGAAAATACCCGTTGACAAACATTTCCTTCAATTTACTATTTAAAGGGATATCACCGATCTTTTCAATAGGAAAAACTCTTGCAACACCCGGTTGCCAGGATACATAGCTGACGATAGCGTCAATAATTGCTTCTTTATCCAGTTTTGCTGAATCAATCAAAGGCAAATTGATTGAGTACTGGTAGTTCATTGAACTAACTACAAGGTTTTGTTTTCCGAATTGTTGGGCAAGTTTTGCATTCAACTCTGTTTTTAAAACGTCTGGATTGATTTTGCTTGCAGGCAATTTATTCTCACTCATATATTCCGGCACCTGCGAAACGCCATGATCGGCCGATAGGAAAACAACATATTGGTCTTTGCCGACTTTAGCATCAAAAAAATCAAGCAGATCACCTAACTCTTTATCTAATCGTAGAAAATCATCTTCCTGTTCAATGGAATTAGGTCCAAATCCATGGCCGATATAATCAGGTGAGGAATAACTGATGGCCAACAGATCAGTTTCAGAATCTGTTCCTAATTTTTCATTTGTAAGAATGGCTTTTGCAAATTCAGAAGTAAGTGTATTGCCATGAGGTGTTGTCAACACAGCGACATAGTTTTTACCAATGAATTTTTTTAGATCATAAGGGAAAACTGTTCCAATCCCTTTGCTCTCGTATTTGTTATCATCCTTGTTACTTTGTATGTAAGTATTGATAGGGTAAAGTGTATTCCATCCCTGGTTATAATAACCATCTACCAGTTTTTTGCCATTAAATTCTTTTACCCATGTCGGTAGATCCTTCATATAATAAGTAGAAGAAATAAAGTTGCCTGACCTTCCATCATACCAGTAGGCTGCATTTGCATTATGGCCTGCAGGTAAAATTCCACCACGGTCTTTTAAAGCAACACCAAATACTTTACCACGGAAATTTGTAGCTAATCTCAATTCATCACCGATTGTTGTAGCCAGCATATTGCGTGGACTTTGGCTTTCTTCTTCTGAACCTGCACCCACATTTTTTACTGTCGGGTCTTCAGTGCAATACAGGCTTTGACCTTTATTATTTTCCCACCAGAAGTTTCCGGTGATACCATGTATGGCAGGAACAGAGCCTGTATAAATAGAAGCATGCCCCGGTGCCGTTACTGTTGGGGTATAAGGAATAAATGTGTTTTCGCAGCTATGCCCCTGGTTAAGCATACGCTTAAATCCACCATTTGCAGCATAGCGGTCATAATAACGGTATAGGTAATCCCAACGCATCTGGTCTATCACAATACCTACAATTAATTTGGGCCGGTTTAATGATTGAGAAAAAGAGATAATTGAGCTGGTTACTACTAATAAGCTTAAGAATAATTTCCGCATTCAGGTTTGATTTAATAAAAACAAATGTAGGCTTCTCAAAGGATGTGGAGGCTTGATTGCAAGTAACAAACGAAAAGTTAAATTAAAGAAATCTTTCCAGATTCATGGTTTTGTATAAAGAGAAAACCCGGTAAATATTTTCCGGGTTTTCTTAATCATTTTTTAAATAAAATGTATGTGCAAAATTCCTGTTTAATTTTTTAAAGGCATGCCAACACCAATACTGCAATCATGACCTGGTTGTCCATGAGCCGGGTTTAACCGGGGTTGTCCTGCAACTGGTTTTGATGTCGGTGCAGTAGTAGTTTGAGCAGCTTGTGTGGGTTGAGTATTTACTATTGGTGATACATTAGTAGTTGTACTTTTCAATGGCTGACCGACAGCGATGGTGCAATCATGTCCGGGTTGTCCGTGTGGCGGATTTAACTTTGGCTGACCTGCTAATGGTTGCGATACGGGAACAATAGTTGGTGGTGGTGCCGTAGTAGTTTGCGATACTTGCGTCGGTTGGGTAGTTACCACAGGTGATGCAGCACCAGTAGTGTTTTTTAATGGCTGACCGACAGCGATGGTGCAATCATGACCGGGTTGTCCGTGTGCCGGATTTAATACCACCCCATTTGCTGAAGCGGATTGTGTAAGCTGACCCGGAGCAAGGCTTGGTGGCGGCGTAACAGTGCTGCCAGATGTCCCAGGGTTCTGTTGTGTAGTTACAGGCTGCGTGGTACTTGCCGGGGTATTTGTTGCCGGAGTAGCTGCAGCGCTATCATCACTTGAATTATTTCCGCATGAAATAAAAACTATTGAACAAACTGCACTTACAAACAAGGAATATATTTTCATAAATGTTATTTCAATTTTTGAGAGACACAAGATAGCCTTATTTATTTGTATAATGCAGGCTTATATCTAAAATAGGATAGAGGGTAAATACTGGTATTCAGTACAATATTTACATTATTGTTTTTCTGTATCTTCAGCAGTAATTCAGCCTTTAATGAAAAAAATCTCTCTTGTTTTTTTGTCGGGTTTTATTTCTGTAATTGCGATAGGCCAACAGTTTGGCGGCAACCCACCTTCACTTAAATGGAAACAAATAAATACGGATACTGTCAGAATTATTTTTCCTGTTGGGCTTGAAAGCCAGGCAAACAGGACGGCAACGATTGTTCACCGGCTTGCAGCGGATAATATGAACTCATTGGGAAGCCGGGTACAAAAGATAAATATCGTTTTACAAAATCAGACAACAATACCTAACGGTTATGTAAATCTCGGTCCTTACCGCAGTGAATTTTATATGACGCCTGCATTTAATAATCTTGACCAGGGTAGTATTACATGGGCCGATCAACTGGCATTGCATGAATACCGGCATGTACAGCAATACAATAATTTCAAGCATGGAATAAGCAAGCTAATGGGTATTTTATTTGGTGAAGATGGTTATGCATTGGCAAGTAATGCTGCTGTTCCGGATTGGTTTTTTGAAGGCGACGCCGTTTACCAGGAAACAGTATTGAGTGAACAGGGCAGGGGACGGCTGCCCCAGTTTTTAAATGCATATCCGTCTCTTTGGTTGTCAGGTAAAGATTATAGATGGATGAAACTTCGTAATGGCTCCTTGAAACATTATGTGCCTAATCATTATTATCTCGGTTACCTGCTGGTGAACTATGGTTATTCAAAATATGGAAATGATTTCTGGAAAAAAGTAACCAGCGATGCGTCGGCATTTAAAGGATTGGTTTATCCTTTCCAACATGCGATAAAAAAACATACAGGGATAGAGTATAAAAAATTTGTTGCTGATGCTTTTGATTTTTATAAAAGTGAGTTGCAAACGAACCTGATGAATGAAGAGAATAAGACAAACTACTTACAAAAAACTGTAACAGATACAGTGGATGATATGTCGGTAAAAAATTTAACCAGGGAAACAAAGATGAATGGAGTCCCGCAAACGGCGGGACAAGGGACGTTTAATCAAGGCGGAAACGCTGGTATTAAAAACCTAAGCCGGATCAAAAAGAATTTTATCACCAATTATTATTTCCCGTATGCGATCGGTAATGATTCATTGGTATACTTGAAAACAAGCGGCAGACATTTGCCTGCATTTTATATAAGGAATAGTAACGGCGAAAAGAAACTGAAGTTGCGGGATATTTCCATTGATGAACAATTCAGCTACCGCAATAACAAGATCGTATATGCTGCATACGAAACTGACAGCCGTTGGAGCTGGAAGGATTATAGTGTTATAAAATTACTTGATGTTAAAACGGGTAAACAAAAAAATATAACGCATAACTCAAAATATTTTACTCCGGATATATCGGCAGATGGAAAAAAGATCGTTGCTGTATTTTACGACACAAATGGGAAGAATGAATTGCATATATTAAATGCGGACGATGGAACAGTAATTCAAATAATCAAAAGCAATGATATTGGTTTATTCACCGATCCAAAGTTTGCTGATAATAATACCCTTGTAACTGCAGTACGACTTCCCGATGGTAAGATGTGTCTTGCTATTGCAAATATTGAAACCGGGAGTGTTGAAAGATTGACTCATTTATCTTTTAATGTGATTGGTTATCCCCAGGTAAAAGATGGGGTTGTCTATTTTACGGCTTCTTATATCGGGAATAATGATATTTATGCGTTCAGGCTGAGCGATAAAAAAATATTTAAAGTAAATCGTACTCCTGTTGGTAGTTATTTTCCGAATGTATATGATGGTAAATTATATTATTCCGAGTTCACTGCAAATGGTTACCAATTGAAGCAGTCAGACCTCCCGGTAGTAATGCAGGAACTAACGGAAGCAGATATTAAAAACCTTCAATCCCGTTTTACCCCAGGTAGCGGCATAGATATTCTAAATTCAACAACCAGCAGAAATTTCGAAGTGAATAAGTATAGTAAAGGGACGAGATTGTTTAATTTTCATAGCTGGCGACCTTATTACAGCGATCCGCTATTTTCTTTTTCTTTATATGGCGAAAATGTACTGAATACTTTACAGACAGAAATTTATTATCAGTATAATGAAAATGAAAAAGAACATTCTGTAGGTGCTGCTGCCGTATATGGTGCATGGTTTCCTTATGTAAATATCGGAACGCAATATACTTTCAACCGTGTAGCAGCTATCAATAATTTGAAAAAAGAATGGAGCCAGCTTGATTCTTATATCGGCCTCAGTATCCCATTAAATAAAGTGAGTGGTAAATCAGGTAAGAGTTTTAGTATCGGTTCGAATTATGTATTGAGAAATGAAATGGTGACGGGCCCATCGAAAATGAATTTCAGTAATGAAAATTTTAGTTACCTGAATCATTTCATCAGCTTTAGCCAACGGAGACAGCGGGCAACCCAGCATATCTATTCGCCGTTCAGTTATTCTGTTTCTTTAAATCATCGCCATGCAATAACTGAATATACCGGTTACCAGTTTTTGGGTAGCGGATCAGTTACGTTGCCGGGTTTTCATTCCACACATAGTGTTGTGCTTACTGGTTCTTTTCAACAACGGGATACTGTGAACCCGCAATTATTCAGCGACCGGTTTCCTTATTCAAGAGGATATGAAGGCCGCTATTTTTCAAGAATGTGGCGTGCAAGTGCCAATTATCATTTCCCAATTTTATATCCTGATTGGGGTTTTGCAAATATTTTATACATCACACGTATAAGAGGAAATGCTTTTTATGATTTCACTAAAGTGTATTCCCGGGATAAAACAACTACAGCTGATCAGCGTAGCACAGGTATAGAAGTTTACTTTGATACAAAATGGTGGAACCAATACCCACTGACATTTGGTTTTCGCATCAGTCACCTGTTCGATCCAGACCAGTTTGACGGATTTAAAGGAAATATATTCGAGATCATTTTACCAGTAAGTATTTTACCAAGATAATTATATAGAAGCTAAACTTTCCTCAATCGCTTTTATCCTTGCTTCCGCATCTGCTTTTTTCTTTTGTTCACTTGCTACTACTTCAGGTTTTGCATTGGCAACAAATCTTTCATTGCTAAGTTTCTTTTCTACTGATGCAAGAAAACCTTTTTGATAGGCGAGGTCTTTTAATAATTCGTCTTTCTGATTACCGGTATCAAGCGGTTGTTCTGTTTGCAGGTAAAATTTATCCTTTCCAATAACTGATGATATTGACGGAGCTACCTGTTCATTTACAAAAGCAATAGTTTCTGCATTCACCTGTTTTGCAAGAATAGATTGTATGGTTTGATAAATTGCCGGTGATTCACTTTGAATAAACAGTTTTATTTTTTCTTTTGGCTTTATCTGGTTTTTATTTCTTGCATCACGCAGCCCGGTTATTACTTCTTTCAGTAAAATTCCCTGTGTAAGAATTTCAGATGACTGTTGACTGATCGCTGTCGACTGTCTCACTGTTAAATCATCACTTTCTTTTCTTTCACGAAGTGTATGATAAACTTCTTCTGTAATGAATGGCATGAATGGATGCAGCAATTGCATCAATTCATCAAAGAAGCTAACCGTTTTTTCGTATATAGCTTTGTCAATTGATTCACCCATCGGCGGTTTCACCCATTCTAAATACCAGCTACAGAAATCATCCCATATCAAAGAATAAATTGTTTTCAATGCTTCACTCAAACGGAATTCTTTGAATTGACCATCGAGTTCTACTTTCACTTCGTTAAGTCTGTTCTCAAACCACATTACTGCAAAATCAGGCTCCTGACTTCCGACTCCTGACTCCTGAGTACTAACTCTTGCCTCCCACATCTTCACCAACTTCATCGCATTCCAGATCTTATTGATAAAGAATTTTCCCTGTTCATTCCCCGATTCATCCCACATCAGGTCGTTGCCAGCAGGAGAAGAGATCATAATGCCAAAACGAACTGCATCAGCTCCATCTTTATCTATCATTTCAAGCAGGTCAGGTGAATTGCCAAGACTCTTACTCATTTTCCGTCCGATCTTATCACGAACAATGCCGGTAAAATAAACTTCACGAAAAGGAATTTGTTTTTCATATTCCAATCCCGCCATTATCATTCTTGCTACCCAGAAGAAAATAATTTCAGGTGCTGTAACTAATGTGTTTGTAGGATAATAATATTTTACTTCTGCATTTCCGGGATGACTATAACCTTTAAATACTTCAAAAGGCCAGAGCCAGGAGGAGAACCATGTATCGAGACAATCTTCATCCTGTGAAATGTCGTCAATGGTGAATTGTGAATTGTGAATTTCGTTTACTTGCTTAGATTCACCATTCACAATTGACCATTCACGAATAAGTTTTTTAAACGCTTCTTCTTTTGTCCCAGCAACAGTAAATGAACCATCAGGTGCGTACCATGCCGGAATTCTGTGGCCCCACCAAAGTTGCCTGGAAATACACCAGTCCTTAATATTCTCCATCCAGTGGCGATATAAATTTTTAAACTTACCCGGATAAAATTTTATATCATCATCCATTACCACTTTCAATGCAGGGCCGGATATTTTTTTCATGTCCATCCACCACTGTAAGCTCAATCTTGGTTCTACTACGGCATCCGTTCTTTCACTATAACCAACTTCACTTGTATAATCTTCAGTTTTTACAATATGCCCTTTTGCTTCCAGTTCAGCTACTACTTTTTTTCTTGCAGCAAATCTTTCTTCGCCTACAAATATCTGCGCTGCTTCATTGAGGGTTCCATCTTCATTTAATGTATCTACAATCTCAAGATCATGCTTTAATCCGAGTTGGTAATCGTTCACATCATGTGCCGGTGTAATTTTCAATGCACCTGTACCAAACTCCATCGTCACATATTCATCAGTGATGATCGGGATGCGGCGATTGATCAATGGCACAAATGCAAATTTTCCATGCAGATGTTTGTAACGTTCATCTTTCGGATGAACACAGATAGCTGTATCACCCATGATTGTTTCGGGGCGAACTGTTGCGATTGTGATGTAGTCGTGAATCGTGAGTGGTGAGTCGTGAGTAAAAGTAGTAGTCTCACGTTTCATGTCTGACGATTCACGAGAATCAATAAAGTACTTTACAAAATACAGCTTCTGCTTTGTCTCTTTTCTTATCACTTCTTCATCACTGAGTGCCGTCTTTGCTTTCACATCCCAGTTGATCATTCGTTTGCCGCGGTAGATATAACCTTTATTATAGAGATCAATAAAAACACTAATTACACTTTTATAATATTCATCATCCATCGTGAACGAAGTACGCTTCCAATCAAGACTGCAACCGAGCTTCTTCAATTGTTCAAGGATGATGCCGCCATATTTTTCTTTCCATTCCCATGCATAGTTTAAAAAATCTTCGCGGCTGAGTGATGCTTTCTGAATTCCTTTTTCACGCAGCATCTGCACTACTTTTGCTTCGGTCGCAATAGAAGCATGATCGGTACCCGGCACCCAGCAGGCATTCTTACCCATCATTCTTGCACGGCGTACAAGAATATCCTGTATCGTATTATTCAAACAATGTCCCATATGCAGCACACCGGTTACATTCGGCGGAGGAATTACTACAGTAAAGGGTTCCCGTTCATCAGGTGTACTGTTGAAATATTTTTTATCATTCCAATGCTTATACCATTTTTGTTCGGCAGCATTATGTTCAAAATTTTTTGTCAACTCCATAAGGCCGCAAATTTACCGGCTTTTAGCCAGATGGAGAAACTGCTGAATATCAAATTATTTCCCGGAGTTGAATTAGTTTCTCGTCACACATTTCCATTATATTTACCGGTGACAAAAAGAAAATAATTACATGAAAAGAGAACTTACATCCTGGCATAGTCCATCGCTGAATAAGGAAATGCCGATTGCCGCTTATGGGGACTATGGTTTTGCTTTATTGCTTACACCAACTGCTGCGGCTGATTACCTGGAGTACGAACGTTTTCAATTAATGGATCATTTACAGCATCATGTTGATAGCGGCAAGGTGAAAATATTTTCTATTGACAGCATCAATAATGAAAGCTGGATGAATAATCATATGGATCCGCGACATAAAGTGATCCGCCATAAGCAATGGAATGATTATGTGTTTAATGAAGTAGTGCCTTTTATCCGGCATAAAACAAGCAGCGATACGCCAATCATTACCTGTGGTGCATCCTTTGGTGCTTTGCATAGTATGAATCTTTTTTTGAAAAGACCTGATTTGATAAACGGTGTAATTGCAATGAGTGGTGTGTACGACCTTACTGAATATACGAAAGGTCATTATGATGATGATGTATACTTCAACAGCCCGATGCACTATATGCCGAATATGACGGATCATAATATTCTTGAACAAATAAGACGCAGCCGCAATATTCATATTGTTACAGGCAGTGGCAATTATGAAGATCCGGGTAGCAGCGGCCGTTTTGCAAAAGTTCTATATGACAAGGGCATCAACTATGAACTGGATATCTGGGGAGAAGAATGGCCGCATGACTGGAATACATGGCGGGCTATGTTGCCGCATTATATCGGCAGCAGGTTTTAAGATATTAGCAATTCTAACTTCTGACAAAAATCAGTTCTTGGGATCATTCTTGCTCCAAGACTTTCCAAATGCTCTGTGTAAACCTGGCAGTCTATTAACTCAATACTTTCTTCTTTTAGTAACTGTACATATTTAATAAAAGCAAACTTGCTTGAATTAGTTTCATTGCTAAACATGCTTTCTCCAAAAAACACTTTACCGAGTTTAATCCCATAAAGACCGCCAACTAATTTTCCTTCTTTCCATGTTTCAGCACTATGTGCATGCCCAAGTTTGTGCATTTTAAAATAAGCTTTCTCCACTTCATCAGTTATCCAGGTGCCTTCTTGTCCCTCTCGTTTTGTTTGTTTGCAATTATGAATCACTTCTTTGAAAGCTTTATTGATCGTGAACTCAAATGTGTTTTTCTTGATTAATGCCTGCATGCTTTTACTAACTTTCAAATCATCCGGGAATAATACAAACCTTGGATCAGGACACCACCATAGAATATGCTCACCTTCATACCAGGGAAAAATGCCGTTTTGATAAGCTACTAATAATCGTTCTGGAGATAGATCACCGCCAATAGCCAATAATCCATCCGGCTCGGATAAATGAACAGGAGGAAAGGAAAGTTCTTTTTCTAAAATGAAGATTGACACGAGTGAAAGTTACTGATAGCAGTTTATTCTGCCATCACTTCAATAGTGGCATTAATACCGCGGTCAATTATTGCTTCGCATTGGGGTTTGAGATCATCAAAGCTGCCTTTTTTTACAGCATACTTACCGTGGAAGTGAATGATGTAGGCGCATTGCTCGGCCTGCTCGTAACTATGCTCGCAGACTTCCATCAATGTTTCTATCACCCATTCGAAAGTGTTTACCTCATCATTCCAGACAATAAGATTACAACTCTCATCTGTGGTGGTGAGAACATCTAATTCATCCTGGCTGAAAATGTCTGTTTTATTTTGAGTAATGTCCATTTGTTAGTTCCGGAGTCAAAAGTATAAAATTTATTCTTTGTTTTTTAATCTTGAGGCAACATTAAAGGCAGGTTTTTTGTCTATTTTCCGGGTTATTATCCATGGCAAAATTCTGGCATAAGAATAAAGACAAACAACAACCTGATAAGAAGCAGGCGGCCATTGTTTTGCCTATTGATTCCAGCAGTCGCAGTCTCGAGTTATTGGTGGAACTTGTAAAGAAGATCCGGCCATCTTCTCCCAAGAAAAAGGAAGAAGCCGAACTAAAATTCAAAGCGTTGCTATTTCAACTGCAGCAGGACAGGAGTATGTTATTTGCTATCCGTCGCTCATTACTCACCCAGTTTGCTAATAGTAATATCATACCTGCGTTGATCGAAAGCGGCATTATTCATTCAAGAGGCTTTGTACAGGAACTTACGGGTAAGATCAAGCATAAGATCCTGCCTGCGCTACAAAAACCCAACGATTTTCTATTCGTAATAAACCGTGTTTTCTACCTGAAAACGGATTATAAATGGGTAAATACGATTGATACAGAGTTATGGAAGCAGTTTTTTGAAATGCTAGGCATACAGGTAAACCTGACTGATAATAAGCTACAGAGTCAGCTCAACAGGTCATTCCAGGTTTTATCCTATCGGGCAGCAACTATCGGATTGGAAAAAGAAGTTATTCAGAACCTGGAAAACGTAGATGATATTGTTGACCCATTCCTTGAGCAAAATCGTTTGATCAATTTATATCTTGAACGTTTTGCTTCTCACAGTGACGAAGAAAATAAAATGTTGCTGGCAAATATTGAAGAAGCATTACACAATTGCAAGCAAAGCATTCAATCAATTCAAGAGCAGCGTTCAAAAGCAGGCACCAGTCTTGCACAGACTTTTTTATTGGTAAGGCTGCATCAGCAGTTAGAAAGAATGTTTATTATATTGGATGTGCTCGACAGAAATCAGGAATTTAACACTGAAAGGTTCATTGCTTATTTCCATGCTGTAATAAGAAATGAAAATCGAAAAAACAGTTTGGGTGAATTTTTAAATCAGAATCTCGGTTTACTTGCCTACCAGATAGCTGAGCATAAAGGCAAAAGAGGTGAGCAATATATTACATCAAGTCAAAAAGATTTTCGTAATCTTTTCTTCAGCGCATTGGGGGGTGGGCTGATCGTTTCGTTTGTTGCTATTATTAAAACCATGATTGGGCTTTTGAAACTTCCGCTTTTCTGGCAGGGCTTTTTATATGGAACCAATTATGCGGTTGGTTTTATCACAATGGATCAAACCAGATCAACACTTGCGACCAAACAACCTGCTTACACTGCATCGGCAGTTGCCGGTTCATTGGATAAAGAAAAGATAGGAGGTAAACCTGACTTGAGAAATCTTGTTATTACTATTGCACGAGTAAGCCGTAGTCAGATAGCATCCTTTGCCGGAAACCTGCTCGTTGTTTTTCCGCTTACATATATTCTTGCGTGGCTGTTTCATTTAGCTGTAGGATATAAATTGGCCACAGATGATGCTGCGTTGAAAATGCTGCATGATCAGCATCCTTTCGATTCGCTGGCATTATTGTTTGCATGTTTTACCGGTTTCTTTTTATTCTTGAGTGGTATTATTGCCGGGTATGTAGAAAATCATATTGTAAATGGAAAAATTGCTGAACGTATTCAAAACAATCATGCTTTTGTAAATACAATGTCGCCAAAAAGACTGAAGAGGATAGTGAATGTTGTGGAGAAACATTCAGGCGCAATTGCTGGTAGTATTGCATTGGGTTTCTTTCTTGGAGTTGCCGGGCCATTGGGCAAATTCCTGGGTATTCCTTTTGATATTCGCCATATCACTATTTCAGCGGCCAATACTTCAATTGGATTATATGGGCTGGATAATAATGTTGCCTTTAGTTATTTCCTGGTTGTGCTTGCAGGGGTACTGATGATCGGGTTCTTAAATTTCCTGATCAGTTTTGTGTTTGCATTTATTGTTGCTATTCGAAGCAGGGGTATAATATTGCGTGAATATCCTGAGTTTTTCGGCATTCTTTGGCGATATATGAAAAAGCATCCGAAGGATTTTTTCCTGCCTCCCAGGTACATGCGAACGGTGGAGGAATTGAAATAAAAAAGCCTCAAAATTTGAGGCTTTTTACATTTTTTGTGGGAGTTGACGGGGTCGAACCGCCGACCCTCTGCTTGTAAGGCAGATGCTCTAAACCAACTGAGCTAAACTCCCTTTTTGGGAGTGCAAATATAAGGGCATGATGTGGTGTGACAAAAAACTTTTTCAATTAATTCGGCTGAACGGCAGGCAGTCGGTATAACTGTCCGTCCATCACAAACAGTTCATCTACTTCCAGCGATAACCAATATTTAGAAAGAGGAGATTTTTTCATCAGTTGTTTCACTTCGGTTTTTGTTTTGGCATTCAATGTGATCCATACCCGCTGGCTTTCCATGCTTACTACATACTGGTCTATCACTTCTTTGTTAATAAGATGATTAATGTATGTACGATGAGAAGGTACCAGCGAAGCAAACTCCTCATTCCATTCAAACTGTATCGTGACCTGATATTTTTTCACTTATGTAAAGGTAGAGGAAATTATTATGGGAGTTGTAAATTCGCCTTCTGGCCACAATTGGAACGTTAGCTCAGTTGGTTTAGAGCACTACTTTGACAGAGTAGGGGTCACTGGTTCGAGCCCAGTACGTTCCACTATTTTTTTACAAGCTTATCCATTATCTTTTTTAAATCTACTCCTTTACCAAGCACAGGCTTAAAAATATCGCCTTCAGTTTTTATTCTTGCCATTGCGTTTTTGATATTGAATTTTTTTATTGTTAATCCTTTTTTTACTTCTTCCCAATATAAAGGCATTGATACAGGAGCTCCCGGCTTTGGTCTTAATGAATAAGGCGCTGCTAAAGTTGCTTTTGGACGGTTCTGTAAGAAGTCTACATATATTTTGTTTTTTCTTTGTTTTGTTAATCGTTCAATGCTTGTTATGCCTGGCAACATATTATTTACCTGTGTGGCGATTATTCTTCCAAATAGCTGGCATTGATCATAAGTATATTTTGCACCAAGTGGAATATAAACATGAATGCCAGTAGAGCCAGATGTTTTAGGATAACCAACTACTCCAATTTCATCTAAAACTTTTTTTGTGGTTTGCGCTACCTGGATCACTTCTTCAAAACTATTTTTTTCTGTGGGATCAAGATCGATAAGACACCAGTCAGGATAATCTTCTTTATGAATTGTACTATTCCATGGATTCATTTCAATCGCTCCTGCATTTGCCATATATAAAATACTCTCTTCATCTTCGGGCACTAAAAAGTTTTTATCTTCTCCTTCGCTGGTAGTATATGGTTCCATCTTGATCCAACCAGGCGCTTTATTTGTTATATCTTTTTGATAAAAACTTTTTCCATAAATACCATTTGGATAACGATTCAATGACTGTGGCCTGTCTTTTAAATAAGGAAGAAGATATGGCGCTACCTGGTAATAATAGTTTAGCATATCCCGTTTAGTATATTTTTCTTCCGGCCAGTAGATCTTACTAAGATTAGTAAATTTTAGTTCATGACCATTTATCTTCTTTACTTGTGTTTCTTCAGAGGGGTTAAGTAAGGTTTTTCGGCTTTTGTCGTTAACGGGTTTTGTATACTTACTAGTTTTTATTTTTTCTTTTACTTCTTTTACAGGTATAGCTTTTTCTTTTTTTACATCTTTTGCTTTTTTATCAATTCGCAGGCCTTCAAATGAAGGATGCCGCATAACGCCATCGCTTGTGATCTCAGTATAACTTACTTCGCAAACTAACTGTGGCTTTAACCAGGTTGCTTTTGCCTTTGGTGGATTGGGCCGGAAACGAGATGGCTTATCTACATCAGGCATTTCAGTAAAAGGAGGTTTATTAGTAATAAGCTTTTGCATCTTTGTCATTATTTCTTTTTGAGTTTTCTCGTTAAACCCTGTTCCAATTTTACCGATATAGTCAAGTCGTCCATTATCAAATACACCAACAAGCAATGAGCTAAACGTTTTTGACGATCCTTCATTTTGCGTAAAGCCTCCAATTACCACCTCATGTCTTTTATTTGCTTTTATTTTTAGCCATTCTCTTGTCCTGTCTTCTATATAAATACTGTCTTCCTTTTTTGCCATGATGCCTTCCATACCCATAGCAGAAACTGTTGCCAAAAATTCTGTAGCTGTTGTTTCAAAATTTTCACTCAGCCGGATAATGTCAATGCCAGGCAAAATCTCTTTTAATATTTCTCTGCGTCTTATTAATGGTAGATTTTTCAAGCTATAACCATTAAGCCAGATAATGTCAAACACATAATAAAACAATTCGCCATCCGCTTCACTGCGCCAATTTTGTAATGCTCCAAAATTTGAAATTCCTTTTTTATCAAGTACGACGACCTCGCCATCAATTATTGCATTTATACCCCATTTCTTTATGGCATCATATACCGGGTAAAATTTTTCATTAAATGATTTATTATTACGGGAAATGAGATTTGTTTTTTCTTTGTTTATCATGGCAATAGCTCTGTAACCGTCCCATTTTATTTCATAAGTCCAGCCGGGTTCATCAAATGGTTGATCCACCAGAGTCGCTAACATTGGACTTATAACTTTTGGGAATGGTGCTTTTTCACCATCATTTCCGGGATTTTTTTTTTGAATTGCCTTTTTGGCAACCTTTCGAGCAGCAGTTTTTTTCTTTGGCGAACTATCCCATGTGTTTTTGGAAGTTTTTGCAATCTTCGCTATTGTTTTTCCAGAGATTACAGATTTATCTTTTTTAGTTACATCAGTTTCTTTTGCAAACTTGTCTTTATGTTTAATTAACAGCCAGGCATTGTCCTCGCTATTTTTCAGTTTTACCAAAGCAAATTCTCCTTTTAGTTTTGATCCGTTCAATTTAAATTTCAATGAACCTTTTTTTAATTGTTGCAGCAGTGATTTTTCCTGATTTTTTTTACTGCCCGGCTCTAAAGCCTCATAGGTCCCTTCATCCCAAACGATCACTGTTCCTGCTCCATAATTTCCTTTTGGAATTATTCCTTCAAATGTTCTGTAATCATAGGGATGGTCTTCCACCATCATTGCGAATCTTTTATCCTGTGGATTAAGAGACGGCCCCTTGGGCACTGCCCAGCTTTTTAGCACACCTTCCATTTCTAATCTGAAATCATAATGCAAACGGGTAGCATCATGTTTTTGCACTACAAAATGCAAGAATGAAGCTGATGATTTACCACCTGTTGGTTCAGGAGTATCCTTAAATGATCTTTTCTTTTTATAAAGTGTTAAGCCCACAAGTTTAAATCAATAAATTTTGTACCAAGTTCATAAGGATGCTGGTATGTGGAGTAAGACTAATTACATGTTTACACAATTAAGTTTGCATGAGGTTAATTCTCCCCACCGTTAAGAAGTTTAATAGGTAAAAAAGAGTATCAACTTTTGAAAAACTTAGAATGGCCTGTTAAGCTTAGTAAACTTCTTAAATCATTAAGCAATGTTTCAGCGGCATAGAGTTTGTGTCCTTCATTTACTTTCATATTTACTTTTAACTAATAAATTTTTTATTATGCCTACTACAAAATCAAGATCTGCAAGAAGCAAGCGTCCATCATCTTCTTCAAAAGGCACAAGCTCACAGCAGAGAACATCCGGCAAAAGTTCAAAATCTTCAACCGTAAGAACAAGCTCTTCCAACCGGGCACCAAGGACTGCTTCAATGAATCCACAACATGCTGCTAACGGATCCGCCAACGGAACATCAATGAGCAATAATTCGGGATTAGAGAAATTAATGATGGATTCTTTAAAAGATATTTATTGGGCGGAAAAGCATTTGACAAAAGCATTACCTAAAATGCAAAAAGCTGCAACTACAGATGAATTAAAGTCAGCAATTGAGGAACATCTTTCTCAAACTGAAGAACATGTATCAAGACTGGAGCAGGTGTTTGAAATAGTTGGAAAAAAAGCACAAGCTAAAAAATGTGATGCAATGGAAGGATTGATAAAAGAAGGAGAGTCCGTAATAGAAGAGACTGAAAAAGGAACAATGACAAGGGATGCTGGTATCATTATGGCTGCTCAAAAAGTAGAGCATTATGAGATCGCTACTTATGGTACACTGGTACAGTTTGCAAAAACTTTGGGGATGAAGGAAGCAGCAAAAATATTAATGCAAACATTGGATGAAGAAAAGCAAACAGATGAGATATTAACACAGATAGCAGAAAGTAATATCAACGAAGAAGCAGAACAGGAAAACGAAGAAGAAGAAAGCAAAGAAGGGGAAAGTGAAGAAACTGAAAGTGAGGAAGAGGAAGAAAGTGATGACGTTAGTGAAGAAAGTGAAGAAGAGGATGATGAATCAGAAGAAGATGAAAAGAAGTAAGATTTAAATTCTGTAAATAAGAAAACCCCGATCAAACGGGGTTTTCTTATTTACAAATGTTGATTAGATTTTCCAATCCACAATCTCATTTACCCATTCTTCGCGATGTGATGTGGTAATTTTAATGTAGTTATCAGTATATCCTTCCATCATTCCGCTTTTTACATGTCCCTCAAACAAAACTTTACGGATTTGTCCATTATGCTGTTCAGTGAAGTATTGCATCTTCATGTAAGAAAGATTGCGAAGTGATTTATTTCTTTCATGCCTGACGTTCATTGGTACAATTGGTTTAATACTTAATGCATGTGTATTATCTCTTTCGCTATAAGTAAATACATGCAGGTATGAAATATCAAGTGAATGCAGGAAATCAAATGTTTCTTTAAAATCTTCATCAGTTTCACCTGGAAATCCAACGATCACATCTACGCCGATGCAGCAATGCGGCATCAGTGTTTTTATTAGCGCAACACGTTCTGCATATAGCTCTCTTTTATATCTTCTGCGCATTAGCCCAAGGATCTTATTACTTCCACTTTGTAATGGGATATGAAAATGCGGCATGAACTTATCACTATTGGCAACATGTTCAATTATTTCATTGGTCAGCAGGTTGGGTTCAATAGATGAAATGCGGTAACGTTTGATGCCATCCAATTTTTCCAATGCTTTTACCAGTTGAAAAAAGTTTTCTTCATATTTAAGATCACCATCAGGGCCTTTTCCAAAATCACCAAGATTTACCCCGGTCAATACAATTTCTTTTACTCCATGGGCTGCAAGATGTTCAGCATTCCTGATCACATTTTCAATACTATCACTCCTGCTTTTTCCACGAGCCTGTGGTATGGTACAAAAGGAACAGTTATAATCACAACCATCCTGCACTTTTAAAAATGTTCTTGTACGGTCATTCATTGAAAAAGAAGAATTGAAACCAGTTACATCTTCAATTTCACAACTGCTGATCTTTGCTGAATCGCCTTTGCTTAGTTCTTTTATGTGCTGACCTAAATTAAATTTTTCTGCAGCGCCAAGTACCAGGTCAACACCCGGTATAGCTGCAATTTCTTTTGGTTTTAACTGTGCATAACAACCAGTAATTACTACCAGGCTTGCTGGTGCTTTCCGTTGTATCCGGCGTACAAGTTGGCGGCATTCTTTGTCTGCATTATCAGTAACCGAGCAGGTATTGATGACATATACGTCGGCATGATCGTCAAATTCTTTTTTCTCAAACCCCTCGTTTTCAAGCATCCTTGAAAGTGTAGAGGTTTCAGAGAAATTGAGCTTGCAGCCTAATGTGTGAAATGCTATTGATCTTGCTTCCGCCATAGAACCTGCAAAACTAAGATTTTTGATTGTAGTAAGCGGACTTTAGATTTGCCATTATATGAAGAAAGCGGCTCCTTTGATTTTAATTCTTATCCTCGCTGCTGCGCTATTGGTAATCAGGAACTATAAAGGGTGTAATCAGCCCGATCCTGGAAAGAAAATAACTACAAATGACACCCGTAACGATAACAAACCGGATGTAAACCGTGATCTTGGTTTTGACAGGCGAACAAGTTTCCTTGAATACAGCAATCATGCTAAATGCCGGATGCAATGCCGGAAAATTTCACAGGCAGAGGTAGAGGAAATCATGCTTGATGGTAATATAAACTACAACAAAAGCGATATTAAAAATGCAAGATGCCCACGATATGCTTTAGAAGGAATTACAAAGGATAATCAGCGGGTACGGATTGTTTATGCCCAATGCAATGATAAAACCGAAGTAGTAACAGTAATTGATCTGGAAACGGATTGGAGTTGTTCCTGTCCCGGAGATGATAAAAAATTTGAAAACAGGAACTAATGAAATTATTGCTGAAACCTCTTCAATGGATCTACTGCATTTACGCATTGGCTACGTTTATTGGCATCATGCTGATTCTTTTTCCTTTTATGCTGATCGCTTCATTATTCGGAAGGATGAAAGGAGGCAATATCATATACCGCCTTTGTACACTTTGGGCAGATATCTGGTTCTTCCTGATCTTTATTCATCATCGGAATTATTACGAACAGGCTCCTGATAAAAACAAACAATACATTTTTGTAGGTAATCATATCTCTTTTATCGATGCGCCGTTATTGGCAAAAGTGATTCGTCGCCCAATCCGTGCTTTGGGACGAATTGAATTAAGCAAGACACCTGTATTTGGATTTATTTATCGCAGTGTAGTTGTTATTGTTGACCGAGGGGATGCCCTGCATAGGGCCAAAAGTGTACGCAATCTAAAATCGGTGATCAGCAAAGGGGTTTCAATAATTGTAATGCCCGAAGGAACGTTTAATATGACCGATCAACCCTTGAAACCTTTTTATGATGGCGCATTTCGTGTAGCAATAGAAACGCAAACCACACTAAAGCCATTTTTATTGCTTGACCCTTTTGACCGGATGCATTATAAAAATTTGTTTACACTTACACCAGGAAAAAGCCGTGCTATTTTCCTGGAAGAAGTACCGGTTGATGGATTGACATTAGATGATGTTCAGTCTCTGAAACAAAAGGTTTATGATCTGATGGAAAAGAAACTAATTGAATATAAAGCCACGTGGATAAAATAACTGCCACCCCTGATTTTCTCTTAAATTGAGCAATGAATATTTGAAAAGTGTACGCTGAAATCATCATACCCCTGGCTCTTCCTAAAAACTACACATGGTCTGTGCCTGAACATTTAAAAGAGCAGGTGAGTGTTGGTTGTCGTGTAGAAGTAAATCTCGGAAAAAATAAAAAGTACGCTGGCATTATAAAAGCATTGCTGGATAAAATGCCGGTTATTTATGAAACAAAAGATATACTGAATGTGCTGGATGTGGAGCCTGTTGTGCATGAACAGCAATTAAAATTGTGGGAATGGATAGCGGATTATTATATGTGCAGCGAAGGAGAAGTAATGGCTGCAGCTTTACCATCTCATTTTAAGCTTAGCAGTGAAACGATCGTTGTCTTTAACGAAGAGTATGGGGAAGATTTTTCTGCATTGGGACATGATGAATTCCTGGTAGCTGAAGCATTGCTGATAAAACGTGAATTGAAGCTTTCGGAGGTACAGCAAATATTGGATTCATCGCATGTTTATCCGGTCATCAATCAGCTCATCAATAAAAAAGTTTGTTATGTATGGGAAGCATTAAAAGATAAATATGCGCCGAAAAAAGAAATATTCATTTTACTCAATCAGCAATATCATGATGAAGCCAACCTTGAAAAGCTGTTGAATGAAGATAAAAAACTACAGCGGGCAGAAAAACAAATGGAGCTGCTTTTGTCTTATCTACATCTTGCAAAAACAGAAGGTGAAGTTTTAAAATCACAACTGCTAAAAAAATCAAATGCAACAGAAGCGCAACTGAAGGGATTGATCGATAAAAATATTCTCGTCGCGGAAAAAAGAAATGTAGACAGGATAAGTTTTCTTCCTAAGGACATTAAAATTGATTTTGAGCTTACACCTGAGCAGCAACAATGTTTGCATAATATTAAGCACTCATTTACTGAAAAACCGGTGTGCCTGCTTCATGGTGTAACCGGAAGCGGCAAAACATTGGTGTATATAAAACTGATGGAAGAAATAATCCGGAAAGGAAAGCAGGTACTTTATATGCTTCCGGAAATTGCTTTAACATCCCAGATCATTCGTCGTCTTCAAAAGCATTTTGGTGGGCATATCGGTGTTTATCATTCCAAGTTTTCACAAAATGAAAGAGTAGAATTATGGAATAAAGTGAAAAGCGGCGAACTGAAAATTATTTTAGGTGCAAGGTCTGCTTTGTTTTTGCCTTACTATGATCTGTCACTTATTATTTGTGATGAAGAACATGATACTTCCTACAAACAAAACGATCCGGCTCCACGATACAATGGCAGAGATGCGGCTGTTTATTTTGCTTCATTGTTTAAAGCAAATGTTTTGCTGGGAAGTGCTACTCCTTCACTGGAGACATTTTACAATGCACAAACGGGTAAATATGGATTGACTGAATTGCTTAATCGCTATGGCGATATTCAATTACCACCGATCACTGTGATCGATACGAAAGGAATACCAACAAAAGATAAAACAAAAGTGATGGTATCGCCGGGTTTGAGTGAGGCGATCAAAGAAACGATCGCAAAAGAAAAACAGATAATATTGTTTCAAAACCGCCGCGGTTATACGCCTTACCAGGTTTGTAATGTCTGCGGATGGATACCACAATGCAAGTACTGTGATGTTTCATTGACCTATCATAAATTGAATCATAAATTAGTTTGTCATTACTGTGGTACTACTTATCAGCCGGTGCAAATCTGTGCAGCTTGCGGCAGTCATAATTTTTCACAACGAAACTTTGGTACAGAAAGAATTGAAGAACTATTGCATGAAGAATTCCCTGATGCTAAAGTGGCAAGAATGGATATGGATACAGTGAAAGGCAAAAAAGCTCATGATGTTTTGATACAGCAATTTGAACAAAAAAGAGTTGATATACTGGTAGGTACTCAAATGGTAGTAAAAGGATTAGATTTTGATAATGTTGATTTGGTGGGAGTACTCGATGCAGATGGCTTGTTACATTTTGCTGATTTCCGTGTAAATGAAAGAGCTTTTCAACTGATGGAGCAGGTGAGTGGCAGGGCCGGACGAAAAGAAGCAACAGGTAAAGTAATTATTCAAACTACAAATACAGCTCACCCGGTTTTACAGTATGTAAAAGATCATGATTATAAAAAAATGTTCACTGATGAAATTGAAAAAAGAAAGCAATTCTTTTACCCGCCTTTTTCCCGGATGATCCATTTTACATTCAGGCATAAGTTTAAAGAGGTAGTGGAAAGAGCTTCCGTCAGTTTTGCGGATGCTTTAAAACTAAAATATGGGAACTATATGATAGGACCTGCAGAGCCCGGTGTGAACAGGGTTAGAAATTTATATCTTATAGAGTTGATGTTGAAACTGCCCCGTGATACAAAACTGATTGCTCAATGCAAACAAGATATTATGGAACAGGTTGCTGTTTTGCACAACAATAAAAGCTACCGCAGCGTAGCTGTGGTGCCAGATGTAGACCCTGTATAATGACATAAATGCGGATTCGTTTTTCTTATCTTAAATTTTTATCTTACCGGCTATTTATTATTACAAGTGCATTAAACCAACCGATCACAAATGGGTAAAAAGAATAAAAAGGCAAATACACCAACAGGACAGGAGAAAAAACTAAAACTCCAAGACTTTTCGCTTGATCCGGCAGCAGAGAAAAAATTGAAATATCGCTTTGCTTTTTTCATAGCCATCATTGCTTTTATCATTTATGCTCATTCTGTTTCTTTCGGCTATGTATATGATGACAGAACAGTAACAGTGCAAAACAGGATGGTAACAGCAGGAGTGGATAGTATCGGTGTTATTTTCAAATCAGATTACTGGTATGGGTTTTCGGAAAATGAAGACATGATCAAAGAGGACAAAAGTGGTGTGATCTATCGTCCTGTATCGTTAGTCATGTTTGCATTGGAGTGGGAACTTTTTTCTGATACACCTGCAATTGGCCATTTGATGAATGTGCTTTTTTATGCGGCTACCTGCTTTTTACTGTTTTTGGTATTGGTGCATTTATTTAAAGGCTATCATCTTGCCGTACCTTTTATATGTGCTTTACTCTACACAGTACACCCGGTGCATACTGAAGTGGTAAGTAATATTAAAAGCCGTGACGAAATAATGTGTATGTTCTTCGGTGTGTTATCTGCATTAATGTTTTTGCGATACAACTTAAGTAATCAGTTGAAATTTCTAATTGCCGGTACAGCAGCTTTTTTTCTTTCACTGCTTTCAAAAGAAACAGGTATTACATTTTTAGTTGCCATACCATTGATCTTATTTTTCAGTCAGGGACTGCAATTAAAAAAACTATCTGTAAACCTGTTGGGATTGGTAATAATGACCGGTTTGTATTTTTTTATCAGGGCACAGCTAAATATTGGCATTTCAACAGCAGGGCGGATTGATTTCTTTGATAATATTATGGTAACCGCCAATGGCTTTTCAGAACGCTACGGAACAGCTTTTTATATATTGCTTAAATACCTGGCCATACAGATATTTCCTCATCCGCTTGTAAGTGATTATTCTTATGCACAACTTGAAGTAAAAGCGTTGACGGATGTAACTGCACTCTTCTCATTATTGATACATGCTGCCGCGGGTATCTATGCTTTACTTGGAATCCGTAAAAGAAAACTGGCCTCCTTTGCAATACTGTTTTACCTGGTTACATTGGCGCCGGTTGCAAATATTTTTTTCCTGGTTGCTTCCAATATGGCTGAACGGTTTTTATATATCCCATCGCTGGGTATTTGTGTCCTACTCACTCTGTTGTTGGTTCGTTTATTCAAAACAAATCCTGTTACAGCGAGTCTGCAGCCTGTTGCAAATTATCTGTCATCAAAAAAATCATTGCTTACCGCCGCAATTGTTTTGGCTGCTCTTTTTTCATTAAAGACATTTTTCAGAAGCAGTGACTGGAAAAGTGATGTTTCACTTTTTGGCAATGATGTAAAAAATTCACCTAAAAGTGCAAGGCTGCATTATGGTTATGGCGCAGCAATGATCGCAGCAATAGATAGTGCAAAACTTACATTGCCCGAGGTGGACGCAATTGTCGATGAGGGTATAGGTGAAATACAGAGTGCCCTTGCCATTTACCCCCAGTATGCAAATGCTTACTATATTATTGCGATCGTTCAAAAAGACCGCAAACAATATGCAGCATCAGCAGATAATATGTTGAAAGCAATACAATATTACCCGGCTAAGAACCCTACTTTTTACAAAAGCCTTGGTTATATTTATTTGAAAAGCGGGAACTACCAGAATTCGATTGCTGTTATTGATACTTTCCTTGCAATGAAGCCGGCAACAGCCGACGTTTTAAACAACAAAGGCTCGTCGCTATATGAAATGAAAAGGTATGATGAGGCATTGGCTGTTTTCTTAAAAGCTGATTCTTTGAATTCAAAAGATTCTTCGATAGCAAAAAATATTGGCCGTTGTTATGCTGGTATGCAGCGATATGACAAAGCAGAAGAGTATTTTAAGAAAACAATCCAATTGGAACCGAATAACGCTTATAATTACCAGTATCTTGGTTTTACCTACCAACTCATGGGAGATTCTGTAAGAGCAAATGAGCAGTTTATTAAAGCAAATGAGATACTGCTGCGCAAATAAAAAGGATTGCTAATTTAAAGTCATTTTCATCTTCCTGTTTTTAGCTTATCATTGTAGTGAATTTCCAATATGCAAACCCAGGAAAACTTTTCGCTTAAAGCCTACAACACATTCAATATTGATGTGGCAGCAAAGCAATTTGCTTCATTCGAAAATGTTGATGAATTAATTGAACTCATCTATCAACAATCATCACTTCCAACTCTTATTCTCGGTGGCGGCAGTAATATTTTGTTTACCAAAAATTTTGATGGATTGATCTTAAAGAATGAGATCAAAGGCATCCAGGAATTGCATGAGGATAAAGAGTATGTGTATGTAAAAGCAGGAGCAGGTGAAAACTGGCACAGCTTTGTTTTATATTGTATGCAAAGAAACTGGTCGGGCATTGAAAACCTCTCATTGATACCGGGCAACGTTGGCGCTGCGCCTATTCAGAATATCGGGGCTTATGGAGTAGAATTGGAAAATGTATTCCATTCATTGGAAGCTTGTCATTTACAGGAAAAAAGAATTTACACTTTTACAAGAAATGATTGTGAGTTTGGCTATCGTGACAGTGTATTTAAAAGAAAATATAAAAGCCAGTTTGCAATTATTTCAGTTTGCTTTAAATTGAAAAAGCATCCGGTATTTCATACCAGTTATGGAGCTATTCAACAGGAGCTGGATCGGATGGGAATTAAAGACCTAAGCATACAAGCAATTTCAAATGCAGTTATCAATATCCGCTCTTCTAAATTACCTGACCCAAAGCAAATCCCCAACGCAGGCAGTTTTTTTAAAAACCCGGAAATAGATACTGCCAAATATGAAGAGTTGAGATCAAAATATCCCGGTATTATCGCTTATGCATTGCCTAATGCCCGCTATAAGCTGGCGGCAGGGTGGATGATCGAACAATGCGGATGGAAGGGAGTAAGAAGAGGAGATGCCGGGTGCCATGCCCAGCAGGCATTGGTACTTGTAAACTATGGTACTGCATCCGGCAAACAGGTATATGATCTGAGCGAGGAAATACTATTAAGCGTAAACGAAAAGTTCGGAATACTATTAGAAAGGGAGGTTAATATATTTTAACTTAACCGGTGCAGCGGTTTCTGACGACGGATTGTCAAAACTGATATATAACCAAAAAAACATGAAAAAATCAACCTTGCTTATCGTGATATTATGTGTCGTTAGTGGCTCATTATTTTCACAGGACAAAATTTACCGGAATAATGGTAAGATAGTACTTGCTAAAGTGATTGAAGTAGGTGCAACTGAAATAAAATACAAGGAATTTGACAACCCAGATGGCCCTATTTATGTATTGGAAGCAGACCGCATATTAAAAATCGTTTATGAGAACGGTAAGGTTGAAAAGTTTACCGATAACCTTAAAGACCCGGAGAGATATGCCGGACAATCTAACAGAGCGATAAAAATAAATTTTCTTTCTCCGTTGTATGGTTACTTCGAATTAGGTTATGAAAAGAGTGTAAGCCTGGGAAAATCATATGAGTTTTCTCTTGGTATAATTGGCGCCGGAAAAAATTCTACTATCGACTACTATTCCGGCACAATAGAGGAAGTTAAAAAAAGCCCCTTTGGTTTTTTTATCAGTGGAGGATATAAATTCGGCAGGCTCCCTGACTTTCTTATTTTCGGTAAGTCAAAAGCCAGTCATTTAATGCAGGGTACTTACGTTAAACCTATAGTCTATTTTGGTAACTATAAAGAGAACATTATAATGGAAAAAGCCAACAGTACTTATGAGGTTGGCGAGCAGAATGTCACTTTTGGTGCATTGCAAATCGAATTTGGGCGCCAATGGGTTCTCGGCGAAAAGATGGTGATGGATTTATACTGGGGATTTGGCTATGGCATAGATAATAAAGAGGATAGTTATCAGTATTATAGTAGCCAACCTTATTATGAAAACACATCTGCTTTTAATTATGCATATGCCAGGGGTGGATCAAGTCCCGGGTTAGCATTGTCATTTGGGTTAAAAATGGGACTATTGCTTAAGAATAAAGAAGCAAAATAATAACCCCTCACACTATTTATTACTGGTATATTCCGCTCGGATGAATTTTTATTTCTCTAAGCGGAATATATTTTTATAATACACTTCTTTATAATTAGCAATCAATTTGACTGAATAAATCAGGGATTAGACCTTTCATTTTTTTAGTCGCCTCTCAATGACTCCGGTTTAAGTTATCATAGATACACAACCCTATTTTGAAAGGTTGATATTTACCAATTTTTAATTAATTTTTTTAAACGCATATTTGTAAACGTTTTCGTTACAGGAATAAATATACAGTATGGTTAAAATTGGACTAATAAGGGAGGGCAAGATACCTGCAGATAACAGGGTAGCATTGACCCCAGCTCAGTGTAAGTGGATATTAAAGAACAGCGATGAAGTAAAGATATATGCGCAACCATCATCAATCCGTTGTTTCAACGACAGGGAATACCAGGCAGCAGGAGTGGAGATCACAGAAGACATGACGCAATGTGATTTTCTTTTTGGTATAAAGGAAGTGCCCGTGGAAATGCTGATACCCGGAAAAACCTATGCCTTCTTTTCGCATACAAGAAAAAAACAACCGCATAACCGGGAGATGCTGAAAAAAATTATCAGCAACAAAATTACATTGATTGATTATGAATGTCTCGAACATGATGATGGACAACGTATCATTGGGTTTGGTTTTTTAGCGGGAGTGGTAGGAGCCCATAACGGGATGATGGCTTACGGAAATAGAACAGGCCTTTATAAATTGGACAGGGTTTATAAGCAAAGAAGTTTTCGTGAACTGATACATAATTATTTTGGATTGCGTTTACCTAATGTAAAAATTGCAATTACAGGTTCTGGTCGTGTGGCGCATGGCGTATTGGAAATTATGAACCTGATGGGCATTCATGAAGTGGAGCCGGATGAATATTTGAAAAGACGTTTTTCTTACCCGGTGTACACTCAATTAAAAGGCGTCGATTTGTATGAGCATAAAGAAACAGGAAAATATAGCCGTGAAGATTTTCATAACAGACCGCAAGATTATAACTGTAAATTTTTACCTTATGCTGAGCAAACTGATATTTTGATGAATGGTGTTTTTTGGGATGTGGATGTGCCAAGACTTTTTGAAAAAGCAGATGTAAGCAAGGAAACATTTATAATTCAGACCATTGCTGATATTACTGATGATAAAAATGGCTCAATTCCTATAAATCTTGGTGATCAGGCTATTGATGATCCGATATATGGAGTTGATAAAAATAGTTTTGAGAAAACAGCACCTTACTTAAACAGTTCGATTGATATAATGGCCGTGGGCAATTTGCCAAACGAGTTACCTCGTGATGCCAGCCGGTATTTTGGTGAACAGTTGATCAAATATGTGCTGGAAGATATTGTAAAAGGCGGATCAGAGATTATTGATCGGGCCACAATGGTTAAGCAGGGGAAACTAACAAAGCCGTATGAATATCTCAGCGATTATGTAAACGGTTGATTATTTTTTATGTCTTTCAGCTAAAACTTTCACTACATCGTCCAGTCTATAATTTTTTGCCTGCAGCAAAACAAGATAATGAAATATAAGGTCGGCAGCTTCGCCTAAAAATTTTTCTTTATCATCGTCCTTGCTTTCAATTACAAGTTCCACTGCTTCTTCACCTACTTTCTGTGAAATTTTATTGATGCCTTTTGTGAAAAGCGAAGAAGTATAGGAAGATTCTGAAGGATTATTTTTTCTTTCTATAATTATACTTTCCAGTTTCTCCAGGGAAAATGAAGAATTATTTTCATTGAAGCATGTATCGGCGCCGGAATGACAAACCGGCCCGGCAGGAGAGACCTTAATAAGTAATGTGTCGTTATCACAATCAGAAATAATTTCGTTTACGTATAAAAAATTATTGCTGGTTTCGCCTTTGGTCCAAAGCCGCTGCTTGCTGCGGCTAAAGAAAGTTACTTTGCCATCTGCTTTGGTTTTCTCAAATGCATCAGTATTCATAAAACCAAGCATGAGTACTTTATTGCTTATAGCATCTTGAATTATTACAGGTACAAGCCCGTCTGCATACTTTGAAAAATCAGGATTCATTTAAATGTTTTTTATTTGTCAATTTTTGTTCCGATAGCTATCGGGATCATCATCGCCCCTTGCGACGCTTCTTTCATCTTCCTTATCGCTATTTTGCTTTTTCAGAAGTCCCATCAGGTTTTCAAACCGTTCCATTCTTCGTTCATGCTCCTGCTCCCTTCGTATTTTGAGCCGCTGCTGCATATAATATGCAAAAGAGGCAGCAATAAGAAGTATGATAATTACGGGGATCATATGCGAACAGGAATGTGATTGATATGCAAATATTGTTTTAAATCCCGAATCGGTATTTCTTTAAAATGAAAAATACTTGCAGCCAACGCCGCATCGGCAGATGCTTCTTTAAATACTTCTGTAAAATGCTCCATAGTACCGGCACCGCCACTGGCAATGACAGGTACAGATAGATTTTCCGAAAGCAGTCTTGTTATTTCAATTGCAAAACCTTTTTTGGTACCGTCATTGTTCATGGATGTAAGTAATATTTCACCAGCGCCAAGGTCAACTGCTTCTTTAGCCCAGGCAAAACATTTTTTATCAGTCTTTGTCCTTCCGCCATTAAGATATACATACCATTCGCCGTCTTCTTCTTTCTTAGTATCTATTGCCAGCACAACACACTGACTGCCGAATTCTTTTGCCAGTTCATTAATCAAGTGTGGATTTTTAAAAGCTGAAGTATTGACAGAAATTTTATCAGCTCCATTTTGCAAAAGTATATTCACATCTTCTACGCTGCTGATACCTCCGCCTACTGTAAAAGGGATATTGACGTGATGAGCAATCTTGTTTACAAGCTCACTCAATGTTTTTCTTTTTTCAACTGTAGCAGTAATATCAAGAAAAACTAATTCGTCGGCCCCTTCTTTTGCATATAAAGCTCCCAACTCAACCGGGTCGCCTGCATCACGTAGATTTATAAAATTCGTGCCCTTAACAGTGCGACCGTCTTTTATATCCAAACAAGGTATGATTCGTTTTGTAAGCACTGTGGTTCTTTTTAAATAAACATTTTTAATTCAGACAGCTTTATTCTATTCTCATAAATTGCTTTGCCAACGATGGCGCCTGTGCAACCAGCTTCTCTTAAATGAACCAGGTCATCAATCGAAGAAACTCCACCACTTGCGATCAGATCAATTGAAGGATGTTGGTTGAGGATTTTTTTATAGAGATCAATCCCTGTTCCCTGTAGCAGGCCATCTTTGCTGATATCAGTACAGAAAAATTGTTTTATACCTTTCAGTTTATATTTATCGATCAAATCAAAAACTGATACATCTGTTGTTTCAGTCCAGCCCTTGATCGCAAGCTTCTCGTCTTTCACATCAGCGCCTATAATAAATCTTTCCACACCAAATTTAAAAAGCCAACCAGTTAAAGTGTTCTCATCTTTCACCGCTATACTTCCCACAGCAGCATATGCTGCTCCGGAGTCAAAACAAATACCAACATTCTTAGCTGTACTGATACCTCCACTGAAATCAATTTTAAGATTTGTTTTAGCTGCTATCTGCTCCAGCACTTTCCAGTTTTTTACATCACCTGCTTTCGCTCCATCAAGATCAACAAGGTGAAGTCTCTTTAATCCTGCATCTTCAAATTGCTTTGCTACTTCCAGCGGCTTTTCATTATAAACTTTTTTTTGTTCGTAATCGCCTTTGGTAAGTCTTACACATTTACCATCTATTATATCTATGGCGGGTATTATCTGCATACTATAGTTCAATAAAGTTTTTTAAAATCTGTTCACCAGCTGCTGCACTTTTTTCAGGGTGAAACTGCACACCATAAAAATTATTCTTATGTAATGCACTACTATAGGGGTATACATAATCTGTTGTGGCAATTGTATGTTCACCTTTAGCTGCATAATAGCCATGCACAAAATAACAATAGCTATTAGTAAGTACATTTTTAAACAAATCAGTTTTCAGCTCATTGATTGTGTTCCATCCAATTTGCGGAACTTTAAGACTTGTTCCTGCTGTATTGAATTTATTAACTGGTTCATCAAATATGCCGAGACAATCTGTATCGTTTTCTTCAGAATGCCTGCACATTAATTGCATCCCGAGACAGATACCAAGTACAGGTTGTGTCAACGAACTGATCAAGCTGTCAAGATTTCTTTCTTTTAAATAATTCATTGCAGTGCTTGCTTCACCTACTCCGGGAAAGATCACTTTGTCCGCATTTTTAATTTCCTCAGCATTATCAGTTACCGTAGCAGAATAGCCGATCCTCTCCAGTGCATACAATACGGAGCGGATATTTCCTGCATTATATTTTATGATTGCCAATTTCATTAAATTATTCCTTTCGTTGTTGGTAACTGCATATTGTCAATATCTCTTTTCACAGCCATCTTAATTGATTTAGCCAATGCTTTAAAAATGGATTCGATTTTATGATGTTCATTTTCTCCTTCTACTTTTATATTCAGATTGCATTTGGCTGCATCGCTGAAGGATTTGAAGAAATGATAAAACATTTCTGTGGGCATATCACCAATCTTTTCTCTAGAGAATTTCGCATCCCATACTAGCCAACTTCTTCCGCCGAAATCAATTGCTACCTGTGCAAGACAATCATCCATTGGTAACATAAAACCATAGCGGCTGATGCCTGCCTTATTACCAAGGGCTTTTGCAAATGCTTCGCCGAGTGCAATTGCAGTGTCTTCTATTGTGTGGTGTTCATCAATTTGCAGATCACCGTCAACTTTAATTTTAAGATCAGCTCCACTATGCCTGCCGAGCTGGTCAAGCATATGATTGAAGAAGTTCAACCCGGTATTGATCTCTGTTTTACCATTGCCATCAAGATTTAATTCGATACAAATCTTTGTTTCATTTGTATTTCTTTCATGTTTTACATAACGGTTGCCCAATTTCAGAAATTCATAAATTTTTTTCCACCCGATAGCTATCGGGTCAGTTGTTTCTAAAGCAATAGTTGATTGTAGGGCATTGAGTGTGTCTTTTATTTCATTACCACCAAGATCAGGGTCATTATTCAGCCAGATAGCTTTGCATCCCAAATTTTTTGCTAATTGTACATCTGTTATTCTATCTCCAATTACAAATGAGTTTGCTAAATCATATTCCGGGTTGTTAATATATTTTGTGAACATTCCTGTTCCGGGTTTGCGTGTCGATTTATTTTCGTTGGCAAAACTTTTATCAATAAGTACTTCGGTAAAATTTATTGCTTCTGCTGAAAGATTTTTCAGAATAAAATTATGTACAGGCCAGAATGTTTCTTCAGGAAAGTCAGCTGTTCCCAAACCATCCTGGTTAGTTGGCATCACAAGCTCATAATCGAATTCTTTTGTAATACGGGATAGCCATGTAAACATACCCGGATAGAATTCGAGTTTTTCAAAAGAATCGATCTGGTAAGTAGGCGGGGCTTCTTTGATCAGCGTTCCGTCCCTATCGATAAATAATACTTTCTTCATCCGTTGTACTTTTTTAATAAATTAATCAGTTTTGAGTTTTCACCCGGTGTTCCTATTGTGATTCTTAAGCAATCATCGCATAAAACAATCTTGCTTCTGTCCCGTACAATAATGCCTTCTGCACAGAGGCTTTCATAGATCTCTTTTGTGTTTTTTATTTTTACCAATAAAAAATTTGCATCTGATGGATAAACAAACTCAGTAGCTGAAAGATTCAGCAAATCAGTTTTTAATTTTTCTCTTTCACTCACTGTAATGCTGATGTGCTGGTTTACCCATTCGATATTATTCAGTGCATCGAGTGCCAGCAATTGCGTAGCTGTATTGATATTGTAAGGGTATTTTACTTTGTTGAAAAGATCAATGATTTGTTGTGACGCAAACGCCATTCCCAGTCTCAATCCAGCCAATCCCCATGCTTTGCTTAGCGTCTGCATTACTACAAGATTGGGGTATTCTGTCAATTCTGAAATGAAGGTTTTTTGTTTTGCATAATTGATATACGCTTCATCAATTACTACGACACCATTGAAATTATTCAGAATGATCTCTATATCTGCACGATTAATACTATTACCTGTTGGGTTGTTAGGTGAGCAAATGAAAATGAGTTTGGTAAAAGGATCAATGGCGTTTTCAATTTCATCAATTTGCAGTTGGTAATCTTTTGTAAGATTGATCTTCTTTACTTTTATATCATTCATTTCTGCGCAAACTTCGTACATGCCATAAGTAGGAGGGAAGATGATTGCGTTGTCACGACCGGGTTCACAGAAAATTCGAAAGAGCAGATCGATCGCTTCATCACTGCCATTCCCGAGAAAAATATTTTGTGGTGGTACTCCTTTTATTTTGCTGAGTTTTTCTTTTACTTCCATTTGCAAAGGATCGGGGTAGCGATTAAAGTTATCCGGCAAGGGAGAGCCAAATGAATTTTCATTGGCATCCAGGAAAACAGAAGCCTCACCGCTAAACTCATGTCTTGCTGATGAATAGGCAGTCATCTTCTTGATATTATCCCGTACCAGGCTTTCTAAATTAAATTCCATACTCAGTTTTTTAATCTTATTGCTACTGCATTTTTATGGGCATCCAATCCTTCTGCTGATGCCATTTGCATTACGGTGTCACCAATATTTTTCAATCCTTGCTTTGTCAGTTGCTGAAAGGTTATCTTTTTTACAAAACTATCAACGGATACGCCGCTGTACATAGCCGCATAACCATTTGTTGGCAATGTGTGATTCGTACCGCTTGCATAATCACCAACTGATTCAGGAGAATAATTGCCAATGAAAACAGAACCTGCTGAAACGATCATATCCGTTAAACTTTCAGCGTTTTTGCATGAAAGTATTATATGTTCAGGTGCATAAAGATTAGATAACTCAATTGCTTCATCAATTGACTTAAGCAAAATGATCTTACTATTACGTAATGCTTTTTCAGCAATTGCTTTTCTTGGCAGATCGTTTAATTGTTCTTTTATGCATTGCTGAACTCTTTCTGCTATTGTTTCGCTGGTAGTTAGCAACATAACCTGTGAGTCGGCGCCGTGTTCTGCCTGAGATAATAGATCAGCAGCAACAAAATCAGGTACTGCTGTTTCATCTGCAATTACCAAAACCTCGGATGGACCGGCGGGCATATCAATTGCCACTCCTTCTTTTTGTACCAGTAGTTTGGCGGCAGTTACATATTGATTTCCGGGGCCGAAAATCTTGAACACTTTAGGAATGCTTTCTGTTCCGTATGCCATTGCACCAATGGCCTGCACACCACCAGCTTTGAAAATTTTTGTTATACCACAAAGATTTGCAGTATATAAAATGGCAGGATTGATCGATCCGTCTTTTGAAGGTGGGGTACATAGAACTATTTCTTTACAACCGGCGAGTGATGCAGGAACTGCCAGCATCAGCACTGTAGAGAAAAGAGGTGCAGTGCCGCCGGGAATATAGATGCCCACTTTTTCGATGCCGACTGATTTTCTCCAGCAATTGATGCCCGGCATTGTTTCAATAATCTTTATTTCATCAACCTGCGACTGGTGAAATTTTTCAATATTCGATTTGGCTTGTTTTATTGCTTCCTTCAATTCTGGAGGCATTAATTCTTTTGCTTCTTCAATTTCTTTTTCACTTACCAATAGTTTCTTCAGCTTCACCCCGTCAAACTCATTTGTATATTTCTTTACAGCTTTATCACCTTTCAGATTTACTTTTTCCAAAATCTTCTTCACTACTTTTTCTAACGAAGCAGTTTCAAGTACAGGCCGCTTAATTATCTCTTGCCAATTGCTTCTGTCCGGATATTTTATCACGTTTATCATCTTAACCTTTTATTTCCTAAATAATCATTTTTTCAATTGGAATGATCAATATTCCCTGGGCGCCATTTTCTTTCAGGTTTTCAATCACATCCCAGAAATCATTTTCACTGATAACTGAGTGAACTGAACTCCATCCGGTTTCTGCCAGTGGAAGAATAGTGGGGCTTTTCATGCCGGGTAATAATTTGCAGATAGCATCTAACTTATCATTCGGAGCATTCAGCAAAACATATTTATTGTTCTTGGCTTTTTTTACAGCGCTTATTCTGAATAAAAGTTTACTAAGCAGGTTTTGTTTTTCAACAGATAGACTTTTATTACTAATCAAAACAGCTTCGGATTTTAAAACGGTTTCAAGTTCCGCCAGTTCATTACTGAATAAAGTACTTCCTGAGCTTACAAGATCGCAGATTGCATCAGCGAGGCCAATTCGTGGTGCTATTTCCACTGATCCACTGATCTCCTGTATGGTTGCTTTTATTTTTTTTTCATCCAGGTAAGAAGAAAGGATCAAAGGGTAACTGGTTGCAATCTTTTTACCAACCAGATCCGATAAGGATTTTATCTGACCTGCTTTAGGGATAGCAATCGATAGACGGCATTTACCAAAACCTAATTTCGCAATTGTATTTACCTGTTTATTTTTTTCAGCTACTACATTTTCCCCAACAAAACCAATATCCGCTACAGCATCCTGTACATATTCAGGAATATCATCATCACGCAAAAAGAAAACCTCTAATGGAAAATTAGCAGCCTGTACCCGCAACTGGTTATTGCCATTGCTTACATCAATACCGCATTCTTTCAGCAGGGCCATCGAGCCTTCATACAATCTCCCTTTTTTCTGAACGGCAATTTTTAATGATTCACTCATTGATAAATAGTTTAAAATGAAAAAGGGCTTACCTGAGTAAGCCCTTTAAAAGTTTATGATAAACATAATACCATCACGGCCTACACTGAAAGCGTAAGATATGGTGATGATGATTATGTGTACGATTAATCATTGTGTCGCAAAAATAGGGTAGAAAGTTTATGAATGAAAACTTTTATTCTCTGTTTGTTTTTTGGAAACTGCGGGGCAACCGTATTTGCGTGAAGTGGCGCATGAACTCATTGCAACAACCATTAGTACGATTCCAAGAAAGGCAAATAATCTATTTTTCATTTGGGATATTTTTTGATTAAACGAAAAAAGCTTGATTTTAGTGCATAAAGGTAAAGATTTGATCCTTTTCAGGCCAATGTTTTATATTTGCCGTCCTTACATTATTGATTTTCATGCTTAAACTTACTAAACCGCTTGCTTTTATTGACTTAGAAACAACCGGTATCAACCTCGGGTCAGACAGGATCGTTGAAATTGCGATCGTAAAAATTCTTGCTGATGGCAGCCGTAGTGTTAAACGGAAACTGATCAATCCGCAAATGCCGATCCCCAAACAATCAAGCGATGTGCATGGTATTACCGATGATATGGTAAAAGATGCTCCGGCATTTAAAGATGTAGCACAAGAACTGAAACAGATGCTTGATGGTTGCGATATTGGCGGCTATAACAGCAATCGTTTTGATATTCCATTATTAATGGAGGAATTTATCCGTGCAGAAGTGGAGTTTGATATGAAAGGCCGCAAGCTTGTGGACGTGCAGAACATCTTTCATAAAATGGAACAGCGTACACTTGGTGCCGCGTATAAGTTTTACTGTAATAAAATCCTGGAAGGTGCTCATGGCGCAGAAGTAGATGCTTCGGCTACTCATGAAATACTGGTGGCCCAGGTAGAACGTTATCCTGCGCTGGGAAATACAGTTGACTCTATTATGAAAGTGGTTGGCGAAGAAGTGATCGTGGATTTTGCACGCCGTTTTATAATGGATAACGGAATTGAAGTCTTCAATTTTGGCAAACATAAAGGCCGCCCGGTGGCAGATATTTTAAAGTCGGAACCGCAATATTACGATTGGATGCTGAAAGGCGATTTTCCACAGCACACAAAACTAAAGCTCAGGGAAATTTATACCCGGACAATGTTGAAGAAAAAATAACCACACCTTTGAACCTGTAGAAAAAATTAACAGGCTTACTCTTGCATTTTTTGTAAATTCGTTATTCACTTTCGATAGTGGAGAAAATTGTAATCATACCCACCTATAATGAGAAGGAGAACATCAGTTCTATCCTTCATGCAGTGTTTGGATTGAACCAACAATTTCATGTATTGATTATTGATGATGGATCGCCAGATGGCACTGCGGAAATTGTAAAAGAATTGCAACCTAAATTTTCCGGACAATTATTTTTAGAAGAAAGAAAAGGAAAGCTGGGATTGGGCACAGCTTATATCCATGGATTTAAATGGGCTATTGAAAAGGGATACAAATATATTTTCGAAATGGATGCAGATTTTTCACATAACCCGAATGACCTGCAGCATTTATACAATGCATGTAAAAACGATGGCGCCAGTCTCGCAATCGGCTCCCGTTATGTGAAAGGTGGTGGTGTTGTTAATTGGCCCTGGGACAGGATCGCTTTATCAAAAGGTGGTTCGATGTATACACGAATGATCACCTGGATGCCTGTAAAAGATCCAACAGCCGGTTTTGTATGTTATAAAAAAGAAACACTTGAAGCTATTAATCTTGATAAGATTGAGTTTGTAGGTTATGCTTTCCAGATTGAAATGAAATATGCCGTTTGGAAACTTGGATTTAAAATAAAAGAAGTGCCCATCATTTTCCAGGACCGCAAGTATGGAAATTCAAAGATGAACAAGGGTATCATCAAAGAAGGTGTATTGGGTGTATTGAAACTCCGCTGGAACAGTATGTTCAAAAACTATCGCAAGAGAGTAAAGAGTGACGGCTCTTTTGAAATGAATCCTGCTTCGAAGGAAGAAATGCTTTCTGAAAGCAAATAGTTTATTGTTTTGTGGTATCATTTGCAGCCTGTAGCTTGCGGCTAGAGTTTCTTGCATGAAAAAAGCTTTTCTCTATCTTCATCTTTCCGTTTTTCTCGCTGGCTTCACAGGTCCATTGGGCAGGCTTATCGATTTGAATGAAGGCATGCTTGTCTGGTACCGCTTATTATTTACTTCAGTTACTATGTGGATTGTTTTTGGGATTACAAAAAAACTGGTGAGGATACCTAAGGCTGACATTTTAAAATTAACAGGCATTGGTTTCTTAGCGGCCTTGCATTGGGTTACATTTTATGGTTCTATTAAATATGCAAACATATCTGTAGCATTAGTTTGTTTTTCTGCGGTAGGTTTTTTTACTGCATTGGTTGAACCGATTCTTCTGAAAACAAAGTTTAACTGGATCGAAGTGTTTCTCGGTTTAATGGTGATGGCGGGCATCTATCTTATATTTCATTTTGATCCGCAATACAAGTTGGGAATACTTTTAGGTCTTATTTGCGCATTGCTTATGGCATTTGTTATGATCTTTATCCGGCAAATGGTTCAACACATCAATCCTGAGACAGTACTTACTTACCAGATCAGCGGGGGCTTTATCAGCTTAACTATTTTGCTGCCTGTTTATTTAATGATTGTGCCAACAGGTAAGTTTTTGCCTAACCTGGAAGACATTGGCTGGTTGCTGATACTTTCATGGCTATGTTCAGTATTGGCTTTTCAGTTATCCGTTTATGCACTGAAAAGATTATCGGCCTTCACAGTTAACCTCAATTTTAATCTTGAACCAGTATATGGGATCATACTTGCTTTTGTATTTTTCAATGAGAATAAAAAGCTTAGCGATGGTTTTTATCTTGGTTTAACTTTAATTGCTTTGTCACTGGTCATTCATGTATTGATGGTATTACGGGATGAGCATAAAAAGAAAGGAGAAAATGGAATTAAGCAGTTATCATAACAATATTGTTGATTATTATAATTCGACTGAGCATTCCTATAAAGATGCATGGGATCTGAATAACAGTCTCGCTATTCATTATGGCTATTGGGATGAGAAAGTGAAAAGTTTTCCTGAGTCTTTGCTTCGGATGAATGAAGTGATGATGGAAGCTGCCGGAATAAAATCAACAGACAAAGTATTGGATGCAGGCTGCGGTGTAGGTGGCAGCAGCATTTTTATGGCAAAAAAGATTGGATGTAGTGTCACAGGCATTTCACTAAGCGAAAAACAAATTGCGCAGGCAACTGTCAATGCTGAAAAGAAAGATATTTCTAATAAAGCCCATTTTTTAAAAATGGATTATTGCCGTACTAATTTTCCGGATGCAAGTTTTGATGTGGTTTGGGGTTGTGAAAGCATTTGCTATGCAGATGATAAAGATTTGTTCATTAAAGAGGCTTATCGTTTACTGAAACCGGGTGGCAGATTAGTGGTTGCAGATGGGCTTGTTACCGATTTTGAAAACAATGATCATCCTGTTATCCGAAATTGGTTAGATGGCTGGCAGGTAAATTATCTCGAGTCGCCGAAACGGTTTCATCAGTTCATGCAATCAGCAGGGTTCTCTGCTATCCAGTACAGGGATATTTCAAAATACACTGCTCATTCAGCAAAACGGTTATATAAATTCTATTTCCTTGCCAACCTTTACTTACTCTGGAAAACAATAACATTTTCTAACCGTGCTACAGAAATTCAAAAGAAGAATATTTCCGCCTGCAAATACCAGTACAGGGGCATGAAAAATGGCTTGTGGCAATATGGTTTGATAGTTGGCCGTAAACCCTGACCGGTTTTATCATTATTCCTTTAACTTAGGCGCTTTAAAAACAATACACATGAGGAAAGCATTCATCTTAGCTTTTTTACTTTTTACTTTCGAATTTTTACAGGCTCAAAAGAAGCCACTTGACCACACAGTTTATGATAGCTGGCAAAGCATCGGTGAAAGAATGATCAGTAACGATGGCAAATGGGTAGTATACACTATCAACGTACAGGAAGGTGATAATGAACTGGTGATTCAGTCAACGGATACAATTGAAAATAAAAGAATTTTTCCCCGTGGTTATAATGCGGTGATAACTGAAGACAACAGGTTTGCTGTTTTTAAAATAAAGCCTTTCTTCAAAGACACAAGAGATGCAAGAATAAAAAAGAAAAGACCTGACGATATGCCAAAGGATTCTTTTGCAATTGTAGAATTGGGATCTTACAAAACAATCAAACTACCAAGAGTAAAAACTTTTAAAACACCAAAAGAAGGTGAAGGCTGGATCGCTTATCACCAGGATAAAACAGTTGATTCGGTAAGAACAAGAACTACAGCTCCTGCAAATAATGATAAAAAAGTTATTGATAGTTTAAAGAAGAAGATTGACTCATTAGTACAACTGGTAAATCAGCCACCGCCAGCCCCTTCAAAAAAGAAAAAAAATAAGGACAATGAAGAAATTGAAGATATGCAGTATGCTACAGGTAACGACGCCGATGGCGACGAAACTCCCGGTGCTGCTGCCGATGCAGGAACAGACCTGGTACTAAGAAAAACAGATAATGGCAGTGAAAAGATTTTTAAAAATGTAGTTGAATATTTTTTTGATGAAAAAGGTCATAAGCTTTTAGTTAGAACTGCAAAGAATCCAAGAGATTCGTTGAGTAAGCCGCTGGTATTTCTGCATAATCTCCGCATCGGTGTTACTGACACACTTAGCCGCGGCGGAAATGATTTTAAAAATTTTGCTTTCAGTGAAGATGGTTCACAGGTAGCTTATGTAGCTGAACGTGACAGTAGCGCTAAAGCCTTGCAGAAATATTATAAACTTTGGTATTTTAAAGAGGGAATGGATAGCGCCAAATTACTGGTAGATAAAAATACTGTTGGGATGAAGATCGGAATGACGGTAAGTGAATTTGGAAATCTTTCATTCAGCAAGTCTGGTAAGCGTTTATTCTTTGGGGTGACACCTATACAACCACCGAGAGATACAACCTTAGTTGATTTTGAAACTGCGAAGCTCGATATCTGGAACTATAAAGATGATTACCTGCAAACTGTTCAGTTGAATCGCTTACAGATCGATTCACGACAAAGCTTCCTTACTGTTTATCATTTTGAAAATGGTACACTGAAGCAACTGGCTTCAAAAGAACTTCCGAATGTGATACAAACAAATGAAGGTGATGGAGAAACATTTGTGGGTGTTACAGATTTCGGCAGAAGAATAGAAGGCCAGTGGACTGGAAATACTGTAGATGATATTTATGCCATAAACCCAGTAACAGGCGAAAAGAAATTAGTGAAAGAAAAATTGAAAGGACAGGTTTATCCATCTTCAACCGGGAAATATATTATGTGGTATGACCGTCCTGCAAAAAGCTATTTTGTATGGGATGGAATAACAACCAAAAATATTACTGCTAAAATAAAAGTTCCCTTGTGGGATGAAGAGTTTGATACACCTGATGACCCGACTCCTTATGGCGTGATGCGTTGGATAGAAGGAGACAGTGTTGTTTTTATATATGACAGGTATGATGTATGGAAAGTAAATGTGGATGGAAGTGGGGCGAAACTGTTTACCTTAAATGGTAGAAAGGATAAACGTTCATACAGGTATGTGCAAACCAACCCCGATGAAAGAGCATTGAAACCTGATTCAAGAATTCTATATAGGGTAACTGATAATATTGGCAAAGGTTCCGGTTTGCAATATGTTGATTATAAAAACCCGGGTACAATAAGAATATTTGCCAAACCCGGCATATTTACAACTGGGTTTCCTGCAAAAGCGAAATCTGTTGACAAGTTATTTTATACAAAAGAAAGCTATGCAGCTTCACCGGATGTGTATGTTAGTTCAGGCATGAATGATGCCTCAGATATTAAGCTTTCTTCAACAAATCCTCAACAAAAAGATTACAATTGGGGAACAGCAGAACTTTTTACATGGAAAGCTTATACAGGTAAAATGAATCAAGGTGTTTTATACAAACCTGAAAATTTTGATCCAAAGAAAAAATACCCGATGATTTGTTATTTTTATGAAACGCATACGGATCAATTACATTCCTATATTCCGCCATCACCAACACCGAGTAGGTTAAATATCTCATTTTTTGTAAGTCGAGGTTATATTGTATTCTCTCCGGATATTCATTATGGTACTGGTCACCCTGCTAAAGATTGTTATAATCATGTGGTAAGCGGAGCAAGAGCTTTGGTAAAAGCAGGATTTGTTGATAGTACAAGAATCGGCATACAAGGACAAAGCTGGGGTGGTATACAAGTGGCGCAGTTGGTTACGATGACCAAACTCTTTAAAGCAGCATGGGCTGGGGCACCGGTTGCAAACATGACAAGTGCTTATGGTGGTATTCGTTGGGAAAGTGGTGTAACACGTCAGTTTCAATATGAGAAATCACAAAGCAGGATCGGTGCAACATTATGGGAGAAGCCAAATTTATATATAGAAAATTCACCGTTGTTTCATTTACCAAAAGTAACGACACCGATGGTGATAATGTCTAACGATGCTGATGGCGCAGTACCCTGGTACCAGGGAATAGAAATGTTTACTGCTATGCGTAGGTTAGGTAAACAGGTTTGGATGCTAACTTATAATGGAGAAGCACATAACCTCGTTGAAAGAAGAAACCGCAAAGACATACAAATAAGAGAACAACAATTCTTCGATTGGTTATTGAAAGGGGAGAAGCCAGCTAAATGGATAACAGAAGGAGTGCCTGCGGTTAAAAAGGGAAAGGAGTGGGGACTTGAATTAGTAGATTAGCAAATGTGCGGATGAACTTTGCAATTAATTAAAGAATTTTGATTGCGTGTAGTTTTATAATTCGCAAATCTGCACATTGATTAATCCGCACATTAAGCCGCTTGTATTGTAATGTATTTTACCAAACTTCTTTTTGCGATCGGCAGTAGTGTTTCATCAACAGGAAAATTTAAATTAGCTTCAATAGAATAAACAGCCGGGTTGGGTAACTCCACCCGGTTTTTTATTAATTCTGATTTTATCGATTCATAGGTGTTTACAAAACTGCGCTGCCATTCATCAACGTAAATTGTTCTTATACTGCGATATTTTTCATCATGTTTATCAAAAATGGAAATACGGTATTGATAAACCTTGGTTGACTTACTGCTATTGCCGAGAAAGAAATACCCTTCGGTATTTTCCAGGGGCATGATACCGACAGGAGTAATAATAAGTTTGTTTTCTACAAACTCATAGATCTCTGTCCCACTGCTGATCGTTGTTTTTATTCTTTCGGCTGAGTAATTGATAATTTCTTCCAGTTCCTGCATTAGTTCGTCATCGGCAATCATCTGCTCGTAAAGCAACTGCAATTTTTCCAACTGCATGCCGGTTAGCTTTTTAGGAAAATGTTCTTGCAGAAATTTTTTATTCTCCCGGAAAGCGGCGATGTTATTGTAATGAAAGATCACATCTGCCAGTTGGGGGTAGAGTTTATTTTCGTTGAAGTATTTGTTCACCTCTTTCAGGTAGGCGAGCAGGGTATATTTCTTCAATTCAAAATCAATATAGCCTTCAGCAAACCAGGTTTCAGATAATGTTTTCATGGTGACGCTGGGTTTAGTATTTATAAATTTACAAAAAGACGGCTGAAATTGAAACGAAGTTTATCTTCACTATGTTAAAAACTAATAAATATGCGGTTAATCCTTGTAGTATTTTCTTCATTCTTTCTCTTTTCATGTTCTCAAACATTTTATGTGGTTCGCCATGCTGAAAAAGCTGCACAGGCAGCCAATATGAGCAGTGATGTACCATTATCTACGGTGGGTAAACAAAGAGCTGAAAGACTTGGAGGCCTTTTGCATACTAAAAAGATCGGGTTGATCTATTCCACCAATACTATCCGAACAAGAGCCACAGCAGAGCCGACAGCAAATCATTTCTTATTATCAATAAATACTTATGGGCCTAAACCGGATTCTGCTTTTATCAAATTACTTAAGTCTCAAAAGAAAAATACATTGGTTGTAGGGCATAGTAACACAGTGGATGATATTGTAAATATGCTTTGCGGAGAAACCAAAGTTGCCGGCGATCTTGATGAAACTATCTATGATAATTTGTATGTAATAAAAAGAAAAGGCAAGAAATTTATTTTCCGAAACGACAAGTTTTGATCAGACGCAGAAAAATGAATAATGTATTTCAGTTTGTCTTATCTTTTGCAAAATTTTTTAACGATGAGCAACCCATTTGATAAATCAAGAAGAAAGTTTTTAAGAAATTCCGTTGTACTCGGAAGCAGTTTTTTTATTGTTCCCCGTCATGTGCTGGGAAAAGGTTTTGTTGCACCCAGCGATAAACTTCGCATCGCTGGTATTGGTGTAGGTGGAAAAGGAGCCAGCGACCTGGCTGAATTTGCAAAAAGTCCCAATGTAAGTATTGTAGCGCTTTGTGATGTGGATGACAGGCAGGCTGTAAAATCAAGAGAGAAATTTACACAGGCAAAATATTACAAAGACTTCAGGGAAATGCTGGATAAGGAGAAGAATAATATAGATGCCTGCAGTATTTCAACACCCGATCATACACATGCTGTAGCAACAATTGCTGCTATGCAACTCGGCAAACATGTTTACACTCAGAAACCCCTTACACATGATATTTATGAAGCGAGAATGCTGACAGAAGCAGCTAAGAAATACAAAGTGGTTACACAAATGGGTAACCAGGGCGGCAGTGGTGATGGCGTACGCAAAGCAAAAGAAATTGTGGATGCGGGAATGATCGGGCAGGTAACTGAAGCACAGGCATGGACCAACAGACCTGTATGGCCGCAAGGTATTGCTACTCCAAAAGGTCAATTCGATATTCCTAAAGAACTTGATTGGAATTTATGGTTGAGTACTGCGAAGATGATGGATTATAACCCCGCTTATTTGCCATTTAACTGGCGTGGCTGGTGGGCATTTGGTACAGGTGCGTTGGGCGACATGGCTTGTCATATAATGGACCCCATTTATCGCATACTTCCAATTTTATATCCAGAGTCTGTTGAATGCAGCATCAGTAATGTATGGAAAGACATGTGGGCTGAAGGTAACTTCGTAGATAGCTGCCCGCCTTCTTCTATCATTCATTTGGTTTATCCTACTAATGATGGTAAACGTAAAATAAAAGTAAGCTGGCATGATGGTGGCCTGTTGCCTGAAAGACCGGATGAGTTATTGCCCGGAGAAGAATTTGGCAATTGGGATGGCGGTGTTTTATTAATTGGTACCAAAGGAAAATTGCTGATGGATTGCTATGGTGAAAATCCACGGTTATTGCCAACCAAATTGATGACGGAGAAAAAAATGCCAGCCGAGAAAATTAAAAGAGTTCCTGAAGGACATTACCTACAATGGGTGAATGCATGTATTGCTGGATATGGAAAAGCTGAAACAAGTTCACCGTTTGAATATGCAGGACCATTTACAGAAAGTATTTTGATCGGTAACCTCGCTATACGCAGTTGGATGATGCTTAATCCGAATTTGAAAGGATGGGGGGATAAATATTTAGGCCGTAAAAAATTATTGTGGGATGCAAAAAATATGAAGATCACAAACTTTGATGAAGCCAACCAATATGTGAAGCGAGATTATAGAGAGGGGTGGAGTTTGGGAGTATAAGAAATTTGAAAGCCATACTTCAAGTATGGCTTTTTTATTGCTGAAATCTCTTTTAATTTTTTACTGAGTTGTCGCTATCGGCTTCTGGTAAATAAACCTGACCATCGCATTTTTTGTACTATCAGATTTTAAGTAGAGTTGATATCGTTTATCACCGGCATTAATGATCATAAGTGCGGTATTAGGCGGGATGCTACCCATGTTTTCTCCAACCATTATCACTTCTTGCATCGTTTTTTTCAAATCGATCCTGACATAGGTACTAACAGGTTTTGCCGTTAGCATTTTCCTGGATACAGATGGCATATTGTTTATATAAACAGAAATGGTGTCTCCATCGATCTGCCCATTATCATAAAAATCTATTTTGATAGTACCGGTGTCAACAAAAATTTCTTTTACCAATTCTGCTTTACGGTTGGCTAAAGCAGGTGGTAATTTTGGCTCCGGTTTAAAATCAGATTTAGATACCCGGTTTAATACGATCGTACCCGGTGGACATGCAGAACGTTTATCCATCGTGGTTCCTTCCCAGCTTCCACGCAATTGTTCATCTTGCCCTTCCTTATGTAAAGTGAGTTTATATTTTTTTATACATGGAATACAATCACTGGGTATCTGGAAAACGAGGACTTTCAGTTCATCGATCGTTGCCAATTTTTCTTTTTCATTCCAACTTCCTTCAAACTCTTCTTTTACATAATTTGTTTGATCAGAAAAATGGTAGGACACACCTGTTATCCTCGATCCGGCTACTTCCAGTTGTAATTCTATATTGTAAACAGGAAAACAACCTCCAACATTCTGAACGAGTCTTCCTTTCCAGGTTCCGGTCATGTTTGTATTGATCGTGTTGTTTGCAGTTTGGGCAAAACATACAATTCCAGTAGTTATATAAACCAATGTTAGTAGCAGGTGTCTCATTCGTAAAGCAAAATAGCTGAATTGAACTAATATATTTTAAAAACTTGTTCCGCGGCAACCGAATTACAGAAGCGGTCAGTTAGGAATAGGATGCAAATATGGGTTGGTTATTTTTTAATGTATTTAAATCTCACCATTGCATTTTTTTGAAAAGTAGATGTGATACGTGCCGTAAAACGCTGGTCACCGGCTTCAACGACCATCAAAGAAGTATTTGGGGGAATTCTTCCGAGATTCTCTGCTACCATTACAAGCTCATGCTCATTATTTATCTCATCCAACTTTAACTTTAGTTCCAAGGGAACAGCTGTCAGCCTTTTTTTACTTAGCACCAGTTTATTATTCATATAAACGGAAATAGTGTCTCCATCTATTTCGCCATTATCATAAAGCTTTACTGTTACATTCTCATTATCCACTGTAAATGTATTAACCAGTTCATTCTTTCTGGATGAAAGAGAAGTTGGCCGTGTATTTATTTTTGGAGGAATATTTGTTTCAGTCACTTTATCGGATTCAATTGAATTCGGAATAGTATTATTTAGCGAATCAATATTATTTTTTTTAAGTGGCGTTACCGGCTTTGTAGATGTTGTTGTTCTTTGTGCCGGTGAGTTTGTTTTGACTGTAGTATTATTCTTTGGTACAGTCGTAGGAGATTTGGCAGGAGGTTTAGTAGCGGCAGTAGTCTTTTTAACGACAGCCGAATCTTTTTTCTGTGTTAGCGGAGCTGTTGAGGTTTCGTTTTGTGCTTTCTTCAAAAAAGGTTCTACCGGAAAATCTGAAGTTGGAACTTTTCGCAGATAAACTCGTCCATCACCACAATCTTCACCTTTTTTACCGCCATAACTATCCTTTTCATATTTGCTGGTATAAGTACCTTCCAGGAATTCTTCTTTTCCTGATTGGGTATAAATAAGGTTATACTTCATAATGCAGGCAACCGATAGGCCTGACATTTTTAGCTCAACTGTTTTAATTTCTTCAAACAATACTTTCTGGGAGATTTTATTGAAGTGGCCCGTCATGGTTGCTTTACCATAAAAAACGGTGGTGAGATAGGAATAAGTGACACCTGAAATGGTGTTACCCTTTGATTCCAGTTGTACTTCAATCTTATACTGGTCGCCCCGGTCTGAGAAAAAATTACCTCTCCAAATGCCGGTTATGTTCTGGGAAAATAGAGTTACTGGAAGAAAAAACAGTACGGGTAAAGAAACAAATATGGGTTTCAGGAATCGTCTCATCACGGCGTCAAAACTAACGAATAAGTTCGTAAAGATATATGGCTGGCTGGCAAGAGTTTGTTAATTTCGCCGCTCGTAATTGTGAATGGTGAATTGTCGATGTTGGATGACGGATTCACACAACTCCCTGTTACATTTTTTCTCAAAGACATAAAATTAAAAGATGATTAATATCACTTTACCGGATGGTTCGGTAAGACAGTATGAGAAAGGCACAACTTCACTGGATATTGCTAAATCCATTTCTGAAGGATTGGCAAGAAAAGTTCTAGCTGCTTCAGTAAATGGAAAAGTTTGGGATATAAGCCGGCCTATTAATGAAGACGCTGCTTTTAAACTATTGACATGGGATGATACGGAGGGAAAAAATACATTCTGGCATTCATCTGCCCACCTGATGGCTGAAGCTGTTGAATCAATGTTCCCTGGTGTAAAATTCTGGGTAGGCCCGCCGGTAGATAATGGTTTTTATTATGACATGGATCTCGGTGATAGAAAAATTTCCGAAGCTGACCTGGAAGCATTGGAAAAAAAGATGAATGAGTTGTCAAAGCAGAATAATGCTTTTGCCCGTAAAGAAATTTCAAAAGCAGATGCACTAAAATATTTTACCGATAAAGGTGACGAATACAAACTCGACTTATTGCAAAACCTGACTGATGGTGAAATAACTTTTTATACACAGGGAAATTTTACAGATCTCTGCCGCGGTCCGCATATTCCAAATACAGGTTTTATAAAAGCGATAAAACTTACCAATATCGCAGGAGCTTACTGGAAAGGTGATGAAAAGAATAAACAGCTTACAAGATTGTATGGTGTCACATTTCCTTCCCAAAAACAATTGGATGAATATCTCGCCTTGCTTGAAGAAGCTAAGAAAAGAGATCATAGAAAGTTGGGAAAAGAGTTAGGCATTTTTACAATGGATGATGATGTAGGCCAAGGCCTGATCATGTGGATGCCGAATGGAACTGTGATAATTGAAGAACTGGAGAAGCTGGCAAAAGAAACTGAACAAGCGGCAGGATATAAAAGAGTAGTGACCCCGCATATCGCTAAGGAAAGTATGTATCTCACCAGTGGTCACCTCCCATATTATGCAGATAGTATGTACCCTCCAATGGAAATGGATGGCGAAAAATATTATCTGAGATCGATGAACTGCCCACATCATCATAAGATTTATGCTGCTGAACCTAAAAGCTATCGTGACTTACCTTATCGTGTTGCTGAATATGGAACGGTATATCGTTATGAGCAAAGCGGTGAATTATTTGGATTGATGAGGGTACGTTGCCTGCATATGAATGATGCACATATTTACTGTACAAAAGAACAGTTCAATGATGAGTTCAGGGCGGTGAATGATTTGTACCTGAAGTATTTTAAGATCTTCGGAGTAGATAAATATATCATGCGTCTTTCTTTGCACTCACCGGAAAAATTGGGGATTAAATATGTGAATGAACCTGAGTTGTGGAAGCAAACAGAAGAGATGGTTAGGAATCTGTTGATAGAATCAAGCATACCATATGTGGAAGTGCAGGATGAGGCCGCTTTTTACGGTCCGAAAATAGATGTACAGATCTATAGCGTTATTGGCCGTGAGTTTACCCTTGCAACCAACCAGGTGGATTTTTCACAGGGCCGCAGTTTTAAATTACAATACACAACGCAGGATAATAAAACAGAAACGCCCCTTATTATTCACAGGGCCCCGCTGGGCACACATGAACGGTTTATTGGCTTCCTGTTAGAGCATTATGCCGGTAAATTGCCGCTATGGCTGGCGCCGGTACAGGTGAAATTGCTGCCTATCAGCGACAAATTTGTAGGATATGCACAATCTGTTTTGGATAAACTAAAAAAAGCGGATATTCGTGCAGAGCTTGATGACCGCAGCGAAAAGATCGGAAAAAAGATTCGTGATACTGAGCTGATGAAAGTACCTTACATGTTCGTGGTAGGTGAAAAAGAGGTGAATGAAAACAAAGTAGCTGTGAGAAGGCAAGGCAAAGGCGATCTCGGGGCAAAATCAGTGGATGAAATTATTAATGAACTAGTGACAGAGATCAAAGAAAGAAAAGCAGAATAGTAATTAAATAGATCCTCATTCCCTGTTGAGGATAAATCAAAAAAACAATACCCTTCACAGGGAAAGGGTTCATTTAAATTTTTTAGATGGCAGTACAACAAGGTGGTGGTGGCGGTTATAAACCCGGTGGCGGAGGTGGTTTTCAAAGACCGGCCGGTGGTGGTGGTTTCCAAAAACCAGGTGGATTTAACAAAGGCGGCTTCAACAGGAACAGGTTTCCTCCCCGCAGAGAAGCTGAGCATCGTATCAATCATTTTATCAGGGTTCCCCAGGTTCGTTTGGTTGGTGAGAATATAGAAGTGGGTGTTTACTCAACACAGGATGCAATGAAAATTGCGCAGGATCAAGGGCTTGATCTGGTAGAAATTTCTCCGCAGGCCGATCCGCCGGTTTGCAAGGTTATTGACTATAATAAATTCCTCTACGATAAGAAGAAGAAGGAAAAAGAAATGAAAGCGAAAAGCAAAACCTCTGAAGTAAAAGAGATTCGCTTTACGCCCAATACAGATGATCATGATTTTGATTTCAAATCACGTCATGCTGAAAACTTTTTGAAAGATGGTGATAAAGTAAAAGCATACGTTCAGTTCAAAGGCCGTGCAATTCAATTCAAAGACCGTGGTGAATTATTACTTTTAAAATTTGCTGATCGTTTGAAAGAATTTGGTGCTATGGAAAGCATGCCGAAACTCGAAGGAAAAAGAATGATCGCTATTTTTACACCGAAAGGGAAGAAGAAACCATAATTTACTTCAAATATAAATTGACCGAAACCGTCGCAGACTTGTGCCGGTTTTTTTATTGTTCATATTTTTATAATTTTCATTATGCAAATTGAAGCACTTCAAAAATTCTGTCTTTCATTACCTGCCGTTACAGAAGATGTAAAATGGGGTAACGACTTATGTTTTTCCATTGGAGCCAAAATGTTTTGTGTGACTTCCTTAGAACCACCAATCAAATATTCATTTAAAGTTCCGGACGATGTATTTGATGAACTATCCACTGCCGATGGATTTATGCCTGCACCATATATGGCAAGGGCTAAATGGGTGACCGTTACCAAACCTTCGGTGCTGGGTAAAAAGGATTGGGAAAAATATATCAAACAGAGTTACGAGCTGATAAAAATGAAATTGACAAAAAAACTGCGAAGCGACTTGGGGATATGAATCTTTCAGCTTTTCTATAAGCCATTCCCTGTTTAACATTCTGTTTTCACCGTTGGTATAAAATGATAAACACCTTATCACTGGAAATCCTGTATTCTGTATCTTCAGCCTCTTTTATCCAAATAAAAAATATGATTAAAACGACCACACGATTCAGTTTTGTACTTGGTGCTGCATTATTTGCCACCAGCATAAATGCTCAGCCACCAAACTCAAGACCTACCGATAGTACCCGTCGTGCTACGCCATCCAATAATGGCCCCAAAGCATTTAAGGAGATTGTTACTTCAAAAGCGGTAAGTGATGAAGGTTTGTTTACCATACATAAAGTTGAAGACAAATATTATTTTGAAATACCTGATAAATTATTAGGCCGTGATGTACTGGTAGTAAACAGGGTTTCCAAATCATCAGTAAATACCAGTAAAGCCTTTGGTGGTTATAATGGCGATCAGATAAATGAAACAGTTATTCGTTTTGAAAAAGGCCCATCCAATAAAATTTTTCTGAAAGCAGTTTCTTATGCGGTAATGTCGAAAGACAGTACACAGCCAATGTTTCAATCAGTAATGAATTCAAACATACAGCCTATCTCTGCTGTATTTGAAATAAAAGCATGGTCAAAAGATACTACAGGATGTTTGATCGATGTTTCAGATTACCTGAACAGTGATAACGATATCATTGCTTTTTCATCTACAGGATTAGGAGGCCCCACTTCATTGATAATGGGAAAATCCATATTTAACGCAGGAGGTTTTCAACCCGACAAATCCTATGTTGTAAGTGTAAAATCTTTTGAAAATAATATTGAGATAAGTGCAATTAAAACTTATAGCAAGACTATGGGTAGCGGAATTCAGATTGGTCTGCCTACCGCTCCGGGTAGCCAGAGCAATGTAACGTTGCAGATAAATAGTTCATTGATTATTCTTCCTGAAAAGCAAATGCATAAAAGATACTTCGATAACAGGATCGGTTATTTTGCAAGAGGCTATACTGATTTTGATAAAAATCCGCAAGGAGTAGAAAACCCAAGTATAGCTTTAAAATGGAGACTGGAACCTAAAGAAGAAGATATTGAAAAATATTTAAGAGGCGAATTGGTTGAGCCCAAAAAACAAATTGTTTATTATATCGATCCCGCTACTCCAAAGAAATGGATCCCTTTCCTGATACAGGGAGTAAATGACTGGCAGGTTGCTTTTGAAAAAGCAGGTTTCAAAAATGCCATCATTGCTAAAGAAGCTCCAACTAATGATTCTAACTGGACTCTCGAAGATGCGAGGTACGCCGGTATCATCTACAAACCTTCGAGTGTCGCAAATGCTTACGGCCCTACTGTTACAGATCCAAGAACTGGTGAAATACTCGAGAGTCATATTGGTTGGTTTCATAACGTGATGCAGATATTGCGGAACTGGTATTTTATTCAATGCGCTGCAACAGACCCGAAAGCAAGAAAAATGGTTTTTGAGGATGAGCTGATGGGTCAGTTGATCCGTTTTGTTTCTTCGCATGAAGTAGGTCATACTCTTGGACTGCAACATAATTTTGGATCAAGCAGTACAGTGCCGGTAGAAAATCTGAGGAACAAAGCATGGGTAGAAGCAAACGGACATACACCTTCCATTATGGATTATGCCCGTTTCAACTATGTAGCGCAGCCGGAAGATAATATTTCAGAGATCGGTTTATTTCCAAGAATAGGTGATTACGATAAATGGGCCATTGAATGGGCTTATCGTTGGTACCCTGATTTTAAAACAGAAGATGATGAAAAAGCACATTTAAATAAATGGGTAATTGAAAAATTAAAAGACAGAAGACTTTGGTGGGGTAGTGGTGAAACAGATGATCCAAGAAATCAAACAGAAGATTTAGGTGATGATGCAGTTAAAGCATCGGGTTATGGGATAGCAAATCTTAAAAGAATATTGCCTAACCTGATGGAATGGACAAAGCAAAGTAATGAAGGTTATGAAAATCTCGCCGAACTCTATGGTGAATTGGTTGGACAGTTTAACCGCTATATTGGCCATGTTGGTAGTTATGTAGGCAGTATGTTTATGACGCCAAAAACAATTGAGCAAAGCGGGCCTGTTTTCGAATATCTGCCCGAAGCCAGACAAAAAGATGCTGTTGATTTTATCAATAAGCAGTTATTTACAACACCTATCTGGCTTATTAATTATGATATTTTCAATCGTACCGGAAGAAATGCACTGACAACGATTGGCGGCTTGCAGGATGCTGCATTGGGCAGGTTGTTGCGTACCAGCAATCTTATGAAACTGATCAATAACGAAGCTGCAATTGGAGATAAGGCGTACCAGGTAACAGAGCTATTGTCTGACTTAAAGAAAGGTATCTGGTCTGAACTAAGTGGGGGCAAGTCAATTGATGTTTATCGCAGAAACCTTCAGAAATCCTATGTTAGCATTATCGATGGGATTCTAAATCCACCATCCCAGTCTTCAGGCAGTACTATAATTTTCCTGGGTGGAGGAGGTGGTGGCAGCCAAGTTGACAAATCAGACATTAAAAGCATCCTTAGAGCTCATTTGATTAGTCTAAACCAGGAAGTGAAAGCTGCATCAGCACGAATCACGGATAACATGAGCAAGCTTCATTTGGCTGACGTTTCAAACAGAATTGATAACATTCTGGATCCTAAGAAGTAACAGCTTTTGATGTTGAAATATTTTCAAAATGGGGTTTCGCAGGAAGCCCCATTTTATTTCAGTGAATGTTTGGCTGATAAGGCTCTCAAACCTATCTTTGCGACCCCTTACCCAAGGGTAGTTCTTCCTACTTACAGGATAACATTACTGAAGAGGCCCGCAAAGGGTCCCGGCTGTCCGGGAACGCCTCAAAGGTGTAATTTAAAAAGCATTTAAAATGCCAAAGGTAAAAACGAACTCCAGTGCTAAAAAACGTTTCAAAGTAACGGGCACAGGAAAGATCACTCATCAAAAGAGTTTTAAACGTCACATCCTGACGAAAAAATCAAAGAAACGTAAAAGGGCTTTAGGTAAAGATGGCGTGGTTGCCAAACCTAACATGAACTTTGTAAAGTTCCTGCTTCGTTTGAAGTAAACCCGTACACGAATTCAATCAACAATCTTAAATCTAAAATTATTTTGATATGCCCCGTTCAAAAAATTCGGTAGCAAGTAAAGCACGCCGGAAAAAAGTATTAAAGCAAGCCAAAGGCTTTTATGGTAAACGTAAAAACGTTTATACCGTTGCCAAAAACGTAGTTGAAAAAGGTATGACCTATATGTTTGTAGGTCGTAAACTGAAGAAAAGAGAATACCGTACATTATGGATTGCACGTATCAACGCTGCTGTTCGTGAAGAAGGATTAACGTATTCTGAATTCATCAACCGTTTAGGTAAAAAAGGAATCGAGCTGGATAGAAAAGTACTCGCTGACCTTGCGATGAACAATCCTGAAAGCTTTAAGAGCCTTGTTGCGCAGGTAAAATAAGAACTTCCTAAAAGATATTAGAAACCGGTTGTGAGTAATCTCAGCCGGTTTTTTATTTGTGTAATACTGCATTCGTATACATTTGCAGGAATTCATATTTTTTAAGCAATAAAACTGAACCGCTTTGGATAACATGAATAATACCTACCTCGACCTGGTTAAACAGACGTTTAATTTTCCCCAGGAAGGTATCGAGGTGGAGGAAGGCAACTTGTACTTTAATGGAGTCGATCTGAAAGCCCTGATTGCAAAATATGGCACACCTATGAAGGTTAGCTATCTTCCCAAGATCGGGATGCAGATCAAGAAAGCAAGGCACATGTTCGCAACTGCTTTTAAAAAATATAAATACGAAGGAAAGTATCATTACTGCTATTGTACCAAAAGCTCACACTTTAGTTTCGTGGTGGAAGAAGCATTGAAACAGGATATTCATCTTGAAACCTCTTATGCTTATGATATTGAGATCGTAAAAAAGCTATACGAAAAACGGAAGATAAGTAAGGACACATATATCATCTGTAATGGGTATAAACAAAAGGGGTACATAAGAAGGATAGCCGGATTACTTAACTCAGGTTTCCAAAATGTAATTCCAATCCTTGACAATAAAGAAGAATTGAAGGAATACGCCAAAGCAGTCAAGTCAACTTTCAAAGTAGGTATTCGCGTTGCTGCGGAGGAAGAACCTACATTTCCATTTTATACCTCACGATTAGGTATTCGTGCAAAAGATATTCTTGAGTTTTATGTAGATAGGATTGAGGGTTATGAAAGCAAGTTTCAACTCAAGATGCTTCATATCTTTTTGAACAAAGGAATTAAAGATGATATCTACTACTGGAGTGAATTGAATAAGATCATCAACCTCTATTGTCAGTTAAAAAAGATTTGTCCCGAGCTTGACAGTATCAATATCGGCGGCGGTTTTCCAATCAAGCACTCACTGGGCTTTGAATACGATTATCAGTTCATGATAAATGAGATCGTACGTAACATCAAAGCTGCTTGTAAACGAAACAAAGTACCGATGCCAAATATATTCACCGAATTTGGAAGTTATACCGTAGGTGAAAGCATGATGCATATCTTCAGTGTTATTGGGCAAAAAAATCAGAATGACCGTGAGACATGGTATATGATCGATTCATCATTTATCACTACACTTCCTGATACATGGGGCATTGGTGAAAAATTTCTAATGCTTCCGGTAAATAAGTGGGATAAAGAATATCATAGAGTGGTGCTGGGAGGCATCACATGCGATAGTCATGATTATTACGATAGCGAAGAACATATCAATGAAGTTTTCTTACCTAAGATCGAAAATGGTGAACCGCTTTATGTTGGATTTTTCCATACTGGTGCTTACCAGGATCAGATAAGCGGCTATGGCGGTATTAAACACTGTTTGATACCTTCTCCTAAACATATTATTATTGGGCACGATAGAAACGGGAAATTAACTGATTGGGTTTATGCTAAACAGCAAACGGCTCAAAGCATGCTGAAGATCCTTGGCTATGCTAAATAATAAAGAAGCCCTTTCTTACAACTGAAATATTTTCGTTAACCGGCAACTTGTAAATCAGTTATGGAAAGGGCTTGGTATTTTTAAAGGCCTTAGTTAATGATGTCCGCGGCCATGATTTCCATTATTGCCCTTACCATTTCCATTTGATTTTCCTTTTCCCTGCCCGTTATTACTTTGAGTTTTATCTTTTCCTTTATTATACCAGTCGTTATACTCATTATCATCATATTTCACTTTTCCAAGATACTGGTCATCTAAATAATAGCGGCTATCATATCCTTGCCAGTATGTATATCCATCTGAGTTGCGGTGATAGTACCTTCCATCATTGCTTCTTCCTATTCTTATATCAGGAGTACGGACAATGATCAATGGCACTCTTCTGCTATATTCATATTGTTTCTTACGCTGGCCTGGTGCATAAGGTCTTGCTGATCTTCCGCCATAAACTTTCTTTGCTTGTCCTGGTGGAAGGTTGCCGGGATTGGGATCATTCGTTACAATCACTACCCGTCTGTCATCTTCAGGATAAGGATAACGCCTGCTTGTTGGGTAATCGGGATAGGAACGACTTGTACGACAACTTGCTGCCAAAGCTATTATCGCGATGAGAATTGCCGCCTGTAAAAATGTATTTGATTTCATAGTTAGGGAATTTACTTTTATAACTCAATTATTTTGCCGGAAACATTTAAAAGAAAACATATGCGTAAGATTCAGATTTCATTAACGTTAATATTTATTTCACTTATCAGTCATGCACAAACTGCTGAAGACTCCGTAAAAGCCGTAGTAAATAATCTATTCACAGCAATGAAAAATGCAGATACAGTATTATTGAAAAGCACATTTGCAGATGCAGCAATTTTTCAAACAATTACCAAGGATAGAACAGATGGTAAAACAAAAGTGAATACTGATCCTGTGCAAGGATTTGTTGATTTCATAGGTAAATCAACACCCGGGGATGCAGATGAGAGAATTAGTTTCGGGGCAGTAAAAATTGATGGTGACCTTGCAAGTGTCTGGACACCGTATAATTTTTACTTTAAAAAACAATTTAGCCATTGCGGTGCTAATTCATTTCAACTGATACGCTTTAATGGTGTATGGAAAATACAATACCTGATTGATACGAGACGGAAGCAGGGATGTACTCCATAAAAAAAGAAACCCCCGGTAGAAACCGGGGGTGTAAACCAAAACCAACTGCTTATGAGAAAACTTTTATTTATAAAGAACTAATTAAGATATTTTAATTTCTGTTGTTGGAGCTTTGACTTCCACTTTCTTCGGAAGGTTTAATCTCAATACTCCATTGATGTAAGAAGCATCTATTTTAGTTGCATCAATTTTTTCATCAACTGTGAAAGATCTCTTAAAGGATTTAAAACTGTACTCTTTGCGAATTTGTTTTTCATTCTCCTCTTTTACTTCATCCTTTTTTTCTGCTGAAACAGTCAGGATATTATTCTCCAGGTTTATTTTGAAATCTTCTTTTGTAAATCCCGGAGCTACCAGATCCATTTCAAAAGAACTACCTGATTCTTTGACGTTCACTGGAACAAATCCCTTCCAATCTGCTTTGTTAAAATCATTCTTAAATACAACAGGTAATTCAGTAAAAAGTTCATCAACTAAGCTGTTGAAACTTCTTTCAAACGGTTGCAGGTTAAACTTTACATGTGCCATGGTTATTTGATTTTTGTTTTTGAATATTTAGACACACAGAACAAATCAAATGATGAACCACTCCAATTATTTACGACATTTTGAAAGTTTTTAGATTTATCCTCCGACAGAATTTCCGAAATGTGGAATATCTGGGTGTCAAAGTTTCTGAAGTACATTCATACCGATACGATTCTTTACTTTTGCTGAATATTCCTAACTAAACAAATAACTATGTATCCAGAAGAAATAGTAATTCCTATGAAAGAAGAGTTAACTGAGAATGGTTTTGAAGAAATGCTGACACCCGAAGAAGTGGATGTTCAACTTTCAAAAAAGGGAACTACATTGGTAATGATCAATTCCGTTTGTGGTTGTTCAGCAGGTACTGCCCGACCAGGCGTTTTGCTGGCTGTACATCAAGCAGAAAAAAAGCCTGATTTTCTAACTACAACTTTTGCCGGCTTTGATGTAGCAGCTCTAAGAAGACTCAGAGAACACTTACTTCCTTATCCTCCATCATCTCCATCAATCGCATTATTTAAAGATGGTCAGTTGGTTCATTTTATCGAACGTCATCAGATTGAAGGAAGACCTGCGCAGGTAATTGCGCAAAACCTGATGGGTGCATTTCAACAGCATTGTAATTAATAATTCTTTTATACAACAAAAGCTCCTTCTTAAATCATGAAGGGGCTTTTGATTTTTAAATCCGGCACAATAGCACCGATTAACGGGGTTTCGCTATATTCGCTGCCTTAAAGCCTGGCTTAATGTATCCCAACCTCTTTTACGTTTTCAAAGACTTATTCGGAATTGAAATTGACGGTCTCAGGTTTGTAAATTCATTCGGTTTTTTTGTTGCTATTGCATTTATTATTGCTGCAGTTATCCTTTCAAAAGAACTTCAACGCAAAAGCGGGCAAGGCTTTTTTCAGCCTTCCGAAATGCAGATAATGGTAGGCGAACCGGCTAAATTAATGGACCTGCTTTCAAACTTTCTGTTAGGTTTTTTGCTGGGCTATAAAATTCTTGCATTATTTCTGTTAAGTAAATCAGCCACTACCGATCCGCAAGCTTTTATATTCTCATTGAACGGAAGTTGGCCAGCTGGTATTGGTTTAGGATTGTTATTTGCCGGACTAAAATGGTGGGAGAAAAAGAAGAACTTTTTACCCAAACCTGAAAAGAGAACAGTACGCATCTGGCCGCATGACAGGGTAGGAGAAATAACTATTCTGGCTTTGATATTTGGATTACTCGGCGCCAAACTGTTTGACATATTTGAGAACTGGAGTGGATTTTTAAAAAATCCATCATCTTATATTTTTTCACCTGCAGGCCTTACTATGTATGGGGGCCTTATTTGTGCTTCACTTGCTATCTGGTGGTATGCAAAAAAACATAAGATATCTTTTTGGCATTTGAATGATTCAGCGGCGCCTGCATTGATGCTGGCCTATGCGATTGGCCGATTAGGTTGCCAGGTAGCTGGTGATGGTGATTGGGGAATATTTAATTCAGCGTATGCTGTAAATGATAAAGCTAAAATTGAACTAGCTAATCCAGGTTCTTTAGATTCTACCATTAAATCAAATGTTGTTTATTTCATGAACGAGTTTGACAGCTTGTCAAACGTCCCTTCAGCACATTTTAAAAAACCGGGTGCCCTTGGTTTTATGCCTGATTGGTTATTTGCATACGACTATCCGCATAATGTAAATGAAGCAGGCATTGAATTGGCTGATTGCAAAGATAAGTATTGTAATCATTTACCGGCGCCTGTCTTTCCCACACCTTTTTATGAAACTATTATTTGCACAATACTCTTTTTTATCATCTGGGGTTTGAGAAAAAGATTTAAAGTTGCAGGTACTCTTTTTGGGTTTTATTTAATGCTAAATGGCCTTGAAAGATTCTTTATAGAAACAATAAGAGTGAATAATAAAATGCGAATCTTCGGCATTCAAATGACACAGGCTGAGTTGATCGCAGCGCTTTTATTTATCTCTGGATTAGCTATATGCATCACGTTATCCCGTAAAAACAAGCCCAAGGCTGTATGACCTACCCAGTAGCATGTATTTTTTAACATTAGCATAAGAAATTTATCTTAATTAAGCATTTCCGAAAACCCTTATCCAGCAAGAGTTTTACTGCATTTAAGTTTTTCGCAATCGATTCCGGTATATTGTAAATCAAATTTTTATCCCCAAAAGCTATGAGAAACGGGCACTGTGGTGTACTTTTGCAGACATAACTGGACAAATTCTTAACCTACATTTTGCAACATCCTTTGAACCAGCCCGGTCTTTATTTCGTTATTTAAACAAAGAGAGGATTTAAATTATGAGGCAGCTTAAAATTGCTACCCAGATCACTAATCGTGATTCCCAAGCCGTTGAAAAGTATCTACAGGAAATTTCTAAAATTCCGATGATCACTCCCGAAGAGGAAACAACACTGGCTCAAAGAATCAAGATGGGCGACCAGCGGGCATTAGACAAATTGGTGCAGGCGAACCTTCGTTTCGTGGTATCTGTGGCTAAGCAGTACCAGCACCAGGGACTTTCTCTTAGCGATTTGATTAACGAGGGTAACCTCGGATTGATAAAAGCGGCACAACGCTTTGATGAAACCAAAGGTTTCAAATTCATTTCATACGCTGTTTGGTGGATTCGCCAGTCCATCCTGCAGGCGTTGGCAGAGCAGGGCCGTTTAGTCCGCTTGCCTCAAAACAAAATTGGCACCTACAACAAAGCCAACAAGGCTTATATGGCTTTTGAACAAGAACATGAAAGGGAACCATCAACAGAAGAACTGGCTGATATCCTGGAAATGAGTGAAACAGAGATCAACAACATTTTTCAAAGCAATACCCGCCACACTTCATTAGATGCTCCTGTACATGAAGCAGAAGATGTAGCTATGGGTGATTTGCTGGAAGGAAGTGAAGACACGGATGATGATGTGATGAAAGATTCTTTGCGTAATGAAATTCGTCGTGTTTTGAAATCACTTTCACCCCGCGAAGCTGAGATCGTAAACGCTTATTTCGGATTAGACGGAGAGAATGGTGTTACAATCGAACAAATTGGCCACAAATACGATCTTACCAAAGAACGTATCCGCCAGATCAAGGAAAGAGCAATTAAACGTTTACAAAAAGCCCGTTATAGCAGTGCTTTAAAAGCTTATTTAGGCTAAAAATATTATTGTCTGCTTCGGTGGACAGTAACTAAAAACCAAATTGGTGGGTTTTTAAAAAAGACAGTCACGCAACAGCGTGGCTGTTTTGTTTTATAAGCGGTTACATGCATACCATTCATTTCCTAAATTTGCAATGTGAAAATCCTGAAACCATTTTTTTACTTCGTGATTGTGACTGGTTTTATTTCCTGCGAAAAGGCAATTGATTTTGATTTAGAAGATCAGGAACCAAAACTGGTAGTGGAAGCGACGATTGAGAATGAAACATGGCCAATTGTTATTTTGAGTAACAGTCTTAATTATTTTTCTACACTCGATCCTTCTTATATCCAGCAGAGTTTTGTTCATAATGCAGTTATTTATGTTTCTAATGGTACAAAAACGCATATTCTGAAGGAATATGAAGTGCCATTACAGGGAGGTTATTCGTTGTTCTATTATTCAGTTGACTCATCAAATCTTGCAACTGCTTTTAAAGGAGAATTAAATAAGCAGTACACAATGCTGATCGAAACAAATAGTAAAGAATATACAGCCACTACAACAATCCCCTCTATCACAAAAAGGATTGATTCAATGTGGGCCAGGACTATTCCCGGGTTTGATGACCCCAATAAAAGGGCTTTAATGGTTAAAGCAACAGACCCTGCGGGATATGGTGATTATATCCGCTATTTTACCCGCAGTAATAGTGAACGGTTTTTCCCTGGCCTTAATTCAGTTTTTGATGACCAGATCATTGATGGGACCACTTACTCGGTGGAAATAGAAAGAGGAGTAGATAGAAACTTGCCCCGTGAGGAAGGCTATTCTTTTTTTAACAAAACAGATACTGTGACTTTAAAACTTTGCAATATAGATAAAGCCACTTTCGATTTCTGGCGAACAATGGAGTTTGCTTATTCATCTGTAGGTAATCCGTTTTCATCTCCTACCAAAGTGCTGAGTAATATCAGCGGTGGCGCCCTGGGCTATTTTGGAGGCTATGCAGCCCAGTTTAAAACTATCATTATCAGAGATTAGATTTTTGTACACATATCCTTGTGTGTCGTGTATCGAACACTGTGTTTAGCCATTTAGGATTAAATTTGCAATCCCGATAACTATCGGAATAAATTAAAAGAAGAATATGGACGCAACAGCAAGTGAAAGGGTGAAATGCCTGATTATAGGTTCAGGGCCGGCTGGATACACAGCAGCTATTTATGCTTCAAGGGCCAACCTGAATCCTGTATTATACCAGGGCATTCAACCGGGTGGACAATTAACGATCACAACGGAAGTAGAAAACTATCCCGGCTATGCAGATGGCATACAGGGCCCGGAAATGATGGTTCATTTTGAAAAGCAAGCACACCGGATGGGGGCTGATATACGCTATGGTCTTGCTACAAAAGTTGATTTTTCTTCTTTGCCACATAAGGTTTGGATCGATGATGAAAAAATGATAGAAGCAGATGCAGTAATAATTTCAACTGGCGCATCGGCTAAATGGTTGGGTCTGGAAAGTGAACAGCGATTGAATGGTTATGGCGTAAGTGCATGTGCTGTATGTGATGGATTTTTCTTTCGTGGAAAAGAAGTAGCGATCGTTGGTGCCGGTGATACGGCTGCAGAAGAAGCATTGTATTTATCCAAACTCTGTACAACAGTACATATGATAATTCGTCGTGGAGAAATGCGGGCATCGAAAGTGATGGCTGATAGAGTTCAGAAAACACCGAATATTAAAATCTACTGGCATTCTGAAACAGATGAAGTGCTGGGAGGAAAAACTGTAAGTGCAGTGAGGATAAAAAATATTCAGACCGGCGAAAAAACTGAAATACCTGTAAACGGTTTTTTTGTTGCTATTGGGCATCAGCCTAATTCAGAAATTTTTAAAGGCTTTGTGGATATGGATGAAGCAGGATATATTAAAACAATTCCCGGCTCATCAAAAACAAATGTAGAAGCAGTTTTTGCCAGCGGCGATGTACAGGATAAAATTTACCGCCAGGCTGTAACGGCTGCGGGTAGCGGTTGTATGGCAGCATTGGATGCAGAACGGTATTTGGCTGAAAAAGGAATTCACTAAACAAATAAAGCATGATTATTGTAGAGTTAAAGAATATCCGCTTTCATGCTTTTCATGGCTTATATGCAGAAGAAAGAAAAAGCGGGGGGGATTACGAGTTCAATCTTGCAGTAAGTCTGGAAGAAACTCAATTGATAACAGAACTCAATGAAACAGTTAACTATGTCCGGCTGCATGAACTGGTAAAGCAGGAAATGAATACACCAAGACATTTACTGGAAACATTACTTATGGAAATTGCGGAAAAGATACATGCTGAATTTCCGCTGGTGAAAGAAATAGATATGAGCGTAGCAAAATTAAATCCTCCGATCGTTAACTTTATAGGTAGTACATCCGTTACATACAGAAAACAGTATTAGTATAGCATGAGGAAAACCTCAATTATTTTATTTTCCCTTTTTACATCTTTTGTATCATTTGGCCAGGATGTAAATAAGCTGGTTAAAAAAGCAGACAGTCTTGAAGCTGCGCTGAATGAGGCCGGTGCTTATGAAACATTCAAACAGGTACTGAAAGCTGATCCCCGAAATTATCATTCACTTTGGAAATGCAGCGAATTGTGCAGTCGCATCGGTAATCGCCAAAAAGTAAAAGAAACAAAGCTCGATTATTTTAAAGCAGGAAGGATATATGCCGAGACAGCTATTAAAGTAAATCCCAAAGCGGCTGATGGATACTATGCTCTTTCAGTGGCTATGGGAAGAAAAGCATTGATTGAAAGTGGTAATGAAAGAATAAATGCAGTAAAGGAAATTAAAACAAATGCTGATAAAGCTCTTGCAATAGATCCTAATCATGGTCGTGCCTGGCATGTGCTGGGTAAATGGAATTATGAAGTGAGCAACCTGAATGGACTTGAAAAAGCAGCATTAAGAATATTATATGGTGGTTTGCCCAAAGCATCTTTAGCTGAATCGATCCGCTGCTATGAAAAAGCAAAACAACTGGAGCCGGTATTTGCTTTAAATAATCTTGAATTGGCGAAAGCCTATCACCGTAATGATGAAGATGCAAAAGCAATTGCATTGCTGAAAAGTTTACCAAATATACCAGCCCGAACAGAGGATGATACCCGCATTAGAGAAGAAGGCAGGAAATTGTTGCAAAAGATTGAGGATTGAAATATCATATCACTTTCTTCCTCCACCTTTCACTCCTGATATATAAGAACGAAGGCACAAACATCAGTATCCAGTAAAGCCACTCACTCATCCAGCCAATAGTGATTGACAGTTTGAATTTTTCCATTACTACATAGACATAAATGCTGTAAAGGATAATGGTGAAGAGTTCAATGAGGAAAGTAACTCTTGTATTGCCCGTACCGGTTACCGATGATAACCACACAACCGAGAATGACATTAGTATCATCGCTAATGAAATAACTCTTACAACCGGTATACCTTGCTCAATAAACTCCTGGCCTTGCCCGAAAATGGAAAGAAATAATTGCGGAGCAATATTGAGTACAATGCAAATACATATAGCAATACCGGTACTTAGCTTTACAATTTTTTTAATTACATGTATCACTTCATCTTTTTTACCTTGCCCGATCACATTACTTACCATGCTATTGGCTGCGGAAGCAAATGCCCAGCTCATACAACCAAAAATACCAAACACGTTTCGCATTACGTTGGAGATGGCCTGAGGTATGTCGGATGGCTGGTTTCGTTCAATAAGAACATAAAAGAATTCCCAGGTAGTAATGCTGATCGCATGCTGAAACACCAGCGGCGCAGACATATTCGTAATGAGCTTTGCATTCTGTTTATCCCAGCGAATATTTTTAAACAATGAAAATCGTTGTGCAATTCCTTTTTGATGAATAACAAGATAAATAACAAACATTCCGGTAAACTCTGCAAGAATAGAAGCAAAGGCAGCCCCGTTAAATCCCATTTCGGGAAAACCTAGTTTTCCAAAGATGAATGTATAATCAAAAAATATATTGGCAATGGCTTCAGCGATCGTACCCAGTACCAAATATTTGCTTTGATTAGTGCCGACAAGCAATGCATTCCGCATTTGATAGATGTATAAAAAAGGGAGTCCCCAGATCCGTATTTGTAAAAAAGAAATTGCCATCTCTGCTTTTTGTGGTTCATGCAGGATGTTACGAAAAAGAATCGGCGTGAAAGTATAACTTACAATTATTCCAAATGCTGCGATCAGCATAGTAGTCAGAATCCCCTGGTTGAACAGTTTGCCGATCTCATTCGGTTTGTTTTCGCCAGCTCTGCGGCTGATGAGAGCCTGCAAGCCATTATTGAATCCAAAACCAACAGAAGCAAATATCAGGTAGTACACACCGGTGATACTTGCTACTGCCAGTGAGGTAGATGAATAATGACCGAGAAAAATATTGTTGATTATGAAATTGAGTTGCGGTACCAGTATAGCAAAACTGATTGGCAGCGTCAATTTTAATATCTGCCGGTTAGTTACCTGCATCTGCAGGTTGCTATAACTGTTTTCTGCACTCATAAAAGTAAAAGACGGCAAACCTACGATAAATTGAGCTGGTCTGTATTCAGATTAGGTTCATGTTCAGGGTTAATTTTTTATAAACATGCTGCTAAAAATAAAAGTCCTGCGATGAAGCGGGACTTTGAATATTTATTTATAAAAACTTTTATTATTCAAGTACTTTCTCTGTGATCTTTCCGGTCCTCTTATTTTTCAAGATCACTTTCTTTGCTCCGTAGTGTGTTACTTCTTCTTTCACCAGGTAATGGTCCACATCGTATTCAGTTAAGTGACTGTCTTTGCTTACACCAACTCTTCCCCGCCAGATATCAAGTTTCACCGGTTCCCATTGTTTAGTTTTGGCACTTCGGTAAGCTGCATCTAAAATACAATTCACTACATAGCCATCATAAAAACTTTCTTTCGGTGCTTTGTTGTCTTCCATTGCATTGAACATATCCATGAACATATGATTATATCCGAGTTCATTTAATTCATCACCCACAGGAAATAACCAGCCTTTATTGCTTTCTGCTTTTTCTGCAACATAATCTGCGCCCTGTCCTGATGTAAACATTTCGAAACCTGTACGTAAAAAACTATTTATCCAAATCGTTCCCTCACTGCCCATCACCTCATCCCTCAGATCGAGACCACCACGAAATGTCCAGCTAACTTCAAATTGGCCGATAGCACCGTTTTCATATTTCACTAAACCAATAGCATGATCTTCTGCATCGATCGGCTTTACCTGTGTATCGGCCCAACACATTACTTCAATTGGCTTAATGTCTTTCCCGATATAACTCCGTGCAATTTCTACGCAATGGCAACCAAGATCGAGGATACAACCGCCACCGGCCTGCTCGATATCCCAGAACCAATCACTATGAGGCCCGGGATGTGTTTCTCTTGACTTGGCCCAGAGAACTCTGCCAATTGCCCCTTGCTTTACACTCTCTATTGCTTTTATAAATTTCGGTGTGTAAACCAAATCTTCCAGGTAACCATTGAAAATACCGGCTTTCTCCACCGCTTCCAGCATTCGTTTTGCCTCTTCACCATTTCGGCCCAAAGGTTTGGTAGTGATAACAGCTTTTTTATGTTTACAGCAAAGCAACACGGCTGCTTCATGTAAATTATTGGGCAAAGAAATACAAACCACATCAACATCAGGATGGGCAATAGAAGCTTCCATATCAGTTGTCCAGTGCGACACTTTGTAATCTTCTGCAAACTTTTTAGCGCTTTCTTCTCTTCTTGAATAGATGCTTACAATTTTGTCCTTGTTACGATAGCCTTGTATTGAATCAGCATAGAAACGACCGATAAAACCGGAGCCCAGCATAGATATTCTTTTCATTGGCTTAATGTTAGATTTTTTTGAAAAGTACGAAAGAAAGCAATTCAATGAGGTGAACAAATAGCCGAATAAATTTTTTGATCAACATAACAGCTCTTTTTCTCCTTTTCTTTTTTGTTCGCTTAACCTATATTGCAGCGAACTTATGAGACCAACCGAAGATAGTTACCGGCACAAGGGCCTGCGCAATAAACTTACAGATGTAATCAGGAGCAAAGGAATTACAGATGAAGAAGTGATCAATGCAATAAACAAAGTGCCCCGCCACTTTTTTCTTGATTCTGCTTTTGATGAAGTGGCTTATGAAGACCGGGCATTTCCAATAGGCGAGGGGCAAACTATTTCACAACCTTACACAGTTGCTTATCAAAGTCAATTGCTGGAAATAAAAAAATTTGAAAAGGTACTGGAAATTGGTACTGGCAGCGCTTACCAGGCAGTAGTATTGGCCGAAATGGGAGCCCAGGTTTATACCATTGAAAGACATAAGATATTATTTGACAGCAATAAACAGTTTACTTTTTTAAAAAAGTTCTCCAATATTAAATTCTTTTACGGTGATGGTTTTGAAGGACTGCCTACTTATGGGCCTTTTGATAAAATACTCATTACTGCCGCTGCACCTGAAATACCGCAAAAACTTCTTGAACAATTAAAATTTTATGGCATGATGGTATTGCCACTTGGAAGCGGTGATGTGCAGCAGATGATGCGATTAACTAAATTGGCAAGCGGGGCTATAAAGGAAGAAGTCTTTGACCGTTTTTCTTTTGTGCCGATGCTGGAAGGAAAGAAGTAGTTGCAGGCTTTTGTAATAACAGCTCGTATGAAGAGGGTTAATTTTCTGCAAGCTCCCTGTTTATCCTATTCAGATATTTTTTCTTGTAGTAATATTCTTTTACCTGCAGCAATTCTTTTTCGGTAGTAATACCGTCCTGATAATTTTCAATAATCTCTTTAACAGGTTCATATATTTCCGATTGGAGATTTAAGATTGATGATTGAATATTTTGTTTTAACTCCGGGTCATCTTCCATTTTGGCATCCATAAGTTGCTCATTTATCTCAAGCACTTCCATTAAAAAATTCGGTGGCAACTGGTATTTCTCTTCTTCTTCCAGCAGTTCTTTTAATTGAAGGACATACTTAATTGTCTCATCAGGATTCTGAAAAGTTTTAAAAGCTTTATTCAGGTTAGCTGTTATTTCCAATGCATGATGCTGCTCAGATGGTATGGCATTGGCATAAAAATCCGGGTGAAATTTTTTATTCAGCTCAAAATATTTTGCTGGTAAACCGGATTTGTCCACTTTCAGTTGAACGGGTATGCCGAATATTTCAAAGTAGTTCATAATGTATATCCTGTTTCTAATTCAAATCTTCTCCATCAAACTCCTCATCATAACTTTTTGCTGTGCCGATATTCATCATGCTACCGATCAGGTCAGCAAACTCCACTTTTGTTTCCATTACTTTTTTACTGATAAGCGAATAAGAAGCCAACCCATGCAACACAAATTCCATCATCAAAGCCGACTCTTCTTCATTTGCCTTTGGAAAAAATTTCTTGACCAATGAATGCAAGCCATCTACTTTATACAGTAATAACAGTTTGTCTTTATCCTTTGTGTTAAAGAATACATTCAGGTTATTGCCTTTATCAAACCAACCTGTAATAGAACGGTAAGGATTATCTGGTTCTTTTTCTTCCAGTGTTTGTTTATCCCGATTTCTATCGGGATTCCTTCTTTTCTTCAATGTTTCAGGATTTGGAAAGTATTGAATGAACTGCGTACGGATCGCTTTATCAAGCAGGTTCATGGCAACCTGGTAAGGGCCTTCCTGCTCGCCTTCATATACCAACTCTATTTTACCGGTGATGGAAGGAATGATGCCAATCAAATCACTCATCCATACCTGTGTCTGTTTTTCGTTGTTGATGATGGCCCTTCTTTCAGCTGTGCTGATAATATTTTCCAAAGCAGAAATAGTAAGCCTTGCACTTACGCCACTTTTTTTATCAACCAGTTCACTGGCTCTTGCTTCAAAAGCTACTTGTTCGATCAGGCGTTTTACCATGTCGCTGATCCTTACTTTTTGTTTTTGATCTTTCGAAATTTCTGCTTCCTGTTCCGTAATAGCCAATGCATTTTCAAGACTCTTTGGATAGTGAGTAAGTATCTGGCTTTCGATACGATCCTTAAGCGGAGTAACGATGGAGCCACGATTGGTATAATCTTCCGGGTTGGCTGTAAAAACAAAAAGAATATCGAGGTTCAATCGCAACTTAAAGCCACGGATCTGTATATCGCCTTCCTCTAAGATATTAAAGAGGGCAACCTGTATTCTTGCCTGCAAATCAGGGAGTTCGTTTATAACAAAAACGCAACGATTGCTCTTTGGGATGATGCCATAATGAATCACTCTTTCATCTGCAAAATTTAGCTTTAGGTTAGCAGCTTTTATCGGATCGATATCGCCAATCAAGTCGGCAACACTCACATCCGGCGTTGCCAATTTTTCGCCATAACGTTCACTCCGGTGTATCCAATGGATAGCTGTCTCATCGCCATGTGTTGCTATCTCTTCGATCGCAAATTTTGAAACTGGGTTCAGCGGATCATCATTTAGTTCGCTACCGGATACTGCCGGAACATACTCATCCAACAGTTCAGTCATCAGCCTTGCCATTCTTGTTTTTGCCTGTCCACGCAAACCAAGGAATAAAATATTATGCCTGCTCAGCAATGCCCTTTCAACATCGGGGGTTACGGTTTCTTCATATCCAATAATGCCGGGAAAAGTTTCTTCGCCTTTTTTTAACCTTGCTATAAGATTATCACGAATTTCTTCTTTGATCGTTTTCGGTTTATAGCCGCTTTCTTTCAGTTCTCCGAGGGTTGCGATACCCCCAAACCCCCTAAAGGGGGATTTAGGTACTTCTTTCATTTATTAGTTTCTTTTTTCTTTTGATTTTTTTAAAAATAACTTCTTAAATGTATTCTCAAATCTAAGTTCCCCTTTAGGGGGACAGGTGGTTCAATAAACAGTTTTTCTTTTTCCGCTTTCAAAATCCTTAAACACAAATGCTCCCAATTTATCCAGCGATGCAAAGAATGCTTTGCCCTGGTTCATTTCGGTGAACTCCTGAACAAAATTTTGCAGATAAGGATCGGTTGCGATCATAAATGTGGTAATTGGTATTTTCAATTTTTTACACTGAGCTGCAAGATTGATGCAACGATTTACGACTTTTCTATCCAACCCGAAAGCGTTTTTATAATACCGCTTGCCGATCTTCAAACAGGTGGGCTTACCATCTGTTATCATAAAGATCTGTTTGTTGGGATTTTTCCTGCGGCGCAAAATATCCATCGCCAGTTCAAGCCCAGCAACTGTGTTAGTATGAAAAGGTCCTACTTGTAAGTAAGGAAGATCTTTTATTTCGATTGGCCATGCATCATTTCCAAACACAACAATATCCAAAGTGTCTTTAGGATATTTTGTTGTTATGAGTTCACTCAATGCCATTGCTACTTTCTTGGCGGGTGTTATTCTATCTTCACCATATAAGATCATTGAGTGAGAGATATCGATCATCAGCACTGTGCTGGTTTGTGATTTAAAATCTGTTTCCCGTATGCTTAGATCATCTTCCTGCAAATGAAAACTTTCAATACCATGATTGATCTGTGCATTGCGGATACTTTCTGTAAAATCTATTTGCTCAGGCATATCGCCAAACTGGTAAGGTCTTGTTTCAGGATTTACTTCATCACCCAATCCCGGTTTGAAGCTATGATGGTCGCCTTTCTTAGTTTTCTTTAGTTTACCGAAAATTTCTTCAAGACTTCTCTTACGGATGCCTTGTTCTGTTTTCGGAGTGATCTTAATTTCCCCTGTTTGATTATTGTCAGTAATAAATCCTTTTGCTTTCAGGTCTTCAATAAAATCTCCCATACCATATTCATCATCGGTTAACTGGTATTTTTTATCCAGTTCATTCAGCCATGACAAAGCTTCTGCTACATCGCCGCTTGTGTAGGTGAGGAGCTGCATAAACAGATCAAGCAATTGATCAAATTTTGATTTGCCATTTGCCCGGGGATCATATTTGCTGAAATGAAAACCTTTCATAAAACTGTATAGCAAGTTACTGCAAATACTAACAGTGTGAAATGACGAAAGGTTGCGATTATGGTAAAAAATAAACCCCAACGTTACGGTCGGGGTTCAATATATATAAGTTGAGACTATTATTTCTTAACCACAGTTTTACCTGGCGCTGATTCACCCAGTGGTTTGTTTTTACCAATATCAACAAGAATTGGTGCAGCAACAAAGATAGATGAGTAAGTACCGGTGATAACACCGATCAGCATTGCAAATGCAAAGCCTCTTGTAACCTCACCACCAACCAGGAACAGGATAAGGATGGTAAGGAATACAGTGAGTGATGTCATGATCGTACGGCTCAATGTATCGTTGATTGCACGGTTGATAATTGATCCTCTTGATTCTCCTTTATAAACATGGCTGTATTCACGTATCCTGTCGAAAACGATAACGGTATCGTTCATCGAGAAACCGATAACGGTAAGAACCGCTGCGATAAAATGCTGGTCTATTTCCAATGGAAATGGAACCACGTTTTTCAGGAACGAGAATACGGCTAATGTAATAAAGACGTCGTGCAAAAGGGCTACAATTGTTCCTAATGAATAACGCCAGTCACGGAAACGTATTAATATGTATATGAAAATAACCAGTAATGCAAGCAAAGTTGCATTCACTGAATTCTTTTTAATATCATCCGCAATAGTAGGTAATACAGTTGATGAACTTTGAACCTCTGGTTTTCCATGAGCTTTTAATCCACCCAACATTTTTTCACGTACTAATGAATCAATTTCCTGTCCGGGAGTATTGATAAGGTAGGAAGTAGTGATCTCCAGTGTCTGGTTATCGCCAACAGTTTTGATAACAGGGTTTTCACCTTCAAATGCAAGTTTCAGTTCATCACGAATCTTCTCAACATCTACAGACTTATCAAATTTTACTTTGTATTGGCGTCCACCGCTGAATTCAACACCTTCTTTAAATCCATTGAAATAAGAACCGATGCCAAGCAATGCTACAACGACTGAGATCATGTATGCATACTTACGGTATTCAATGAATTTGAATTTAGCATGTTTAAATACCCTGCGGCTTACGTTGGTGAAATATTCAAGATGTTTGTTCTTGCTGGTAAACCAATCTGTAACCCAACGACTCACAAGGATACCGCAGAATAACGAGAGGACGATACCCAGCATTTGCGTAGTTGCAAAACCACGGATAGGGCCTGTTTGGAAATAAGTAAACAACAATAAAGCAGTAAGGAATGTCGTAACGTGGGCATCTATTACCGGCGGCAATGAACGTTTATAACCTTCATTGATAGCCGGGATATATCCTTTTCCCTTCGTTAATTCTTCTTTGATACGTTCATAAATAATTACGTTCGTATCAACTGCCATACCGATGGTAAGTACAAGACCGGCGATACCGGGAGCTGTTAATGTTGCGCCTAACCCTGCAAGCACACCAATAGTGAACAGCAGGTTAAGTATTAAGGCGATATTAGCGATCCATCCGGCCGTGTTATAATAAATAAGCATCAGCAGGAATATCACTATAAATGAAATGATGAATGCCATTGAACCACCGCGGATCGCATCTTTACCCAATGTAGCACCTACTTGTTCGTCCTGAACAATTTTTGCAGGAGCTTCCAGTCTTCCGAGTTTTAAGATATTAGCAAGGTCTTTAGCTTCTTCAATGGTAAAGCTTCCGCTGATCTCTGTATTGCCACCTGATATCTTCTCTCTTGCACCCGGTGCTGAATAAACAATATTATCAACTTCAATGGCAATCGGGAAACCTGTTGTAGCATTACTGCTTCTTTCAGTAAGAGCTTCCCAGATACGCTGACCAGCATTGTTCATTTTCAATGTTACAGTAGGCTTACCATCCAGCGGATTAAAGTCCTGTTTTGCCTCAGTAACTACATCACCCTGCATAGCAGCTCTATCATTGATAGGCTTTAGGAAATAAACAGGGAGAATTTTTTTATTTTTCGCATCAGTAGGTATCCCATAAGCTAAGATTGCGTTAGGCGGTAAATATCTTCTTAATGCTTCTGAGTTCAGGTATTCTCTTACAATAGCTGTATCGTTTACATTTACCTGGAAACCTACCAAACCTACCGTTTGATCACCTACCGGTAAAATGTATTTGAAGATGCTATTTTTATCTGCAGCAGCTGTTTGCTTCGCTGGAGTTTTACCAGTATCATTTGTTGGGGTTTTATCAAGATCCGATAGCTTGGTAACTTTTTGTGTTGTATCTACCACAGGAGCAGCCGTTACGGGCTTAGTTCCAGTTGTATCACCGGGCTTTGTAGTATCAGCTGGGTTTATACCTTTTGTAAAATTGTCAAACACAGCATCAATATTGTTTAATGATGCTGAGACAACATTCATCCTATAAGTTTCCCAGAACTGGAGATTCGCAGATGACTGCAATAACTTTCTTACTCTTTCTTTATCCTTTACTCCTGGTAATTCAACAGTGATGATTCCGCGACTCGGTTCAGGATTAATATTCGGCTGTGCTACACCAAACTGATCAATACGGCTTTTAAGGATGCGGTAAGTATTGTCAAATGCCACACCAGCTTCTGTTCTCAATACACCAATCACCTTTTCATCGTTATCGCCTACTTTTATTTGTTCTTTACGGGCAGTTGCAAATAAACCGCTCATCTTGTCCTTGCCTGCAATACCCTGGTAAGCATCTTTAAAAAGTGTGATGAAATTTGCAGAACTATTTTTTTTCAAATTAGTAGCACTATCAAGTGCTTTAAGAAACTGTGGATCTTTTGAACCACTGGCCAATGATTTCAGCATCCCAGTCATTTCCACTTCCATGGTCACACTCATACCGCCTTGCAGATCGAGACCGAGGTTCAGTTCCTCTTCTTTTGCTTTTTGGTAGGATACTGGACCATTGATTCCATAGGAAACAGTTTTTGTTTTTGTGCTGTCGAGTAATCTTTTCAAACGATTGTCATAATACTCTTTCGCTACTGCACTGTAATCGTCAATTTTCTGACTTCTTGTTTCAGGAAAAGCAGCATGAACATTGTTCAACGCAATATTTTCCATTTTCTTTTCATGGTTGCGGACAAACCAGGTAAAAGACAGTTGGTAGAGGGAGTAAATGATCAGTAGAATGGTAAAGAATCTGACCAAGCCTTTCAGTTGCATACGTTAGGTAGTTTATTGTTAATCCATGACACCACAATCCAATAGGGTGGGGCCTGTTTTTTTAAGGAGGGCAAAGATAGGGGTTTCGGTGTGAAAATCAGGGGAGATTTTGGCTTGGGCTGACGAGTGGAAATTCTTTATTTACAGAGGGTTTAAGGTTATAAATGATTGACCAATTTGTGGATTCTTTTTATGCTTTGAAACAGGTGTTAGTCCTGTGCAAACGTACATTTGCATAAAATTTTAAAATGTCAGCAATAGCAGCTATGCAATTATCTTCTTTACTACAAAAATTTAATGAACCTGAAACACTTAAAATGGCCAAGCTCGGTCGTGAGTTAAGGGCACAGGGTATTGATATAATTGATCTGAGTTTGGGTGAACCCGATTTTGATACACCTCAGCATATCAAAGATGCAGCGAAGAAGGCTATTGATGATAACTGGAGCCATTATCCACCGGTTGCAGGCTATCCTGAACTGCGACAGGCTGTTTGTGATAAATTTAAACGTGATAATAATCTTGATTATAAACCAGAGAACATTGTTGTATCGACAGGCGCCAAACAAAGTTTAGCAAACGCCATTCTTGCAACAGTAGATGCAGGCGATGAAGTGATCATTCCTGCTCCATTCTGGGTTACTTATTCAGAGTTGGTAAAAATTGCAGGCGGTATTCCTGTTATTCTTCCTTCAAAACTGGAGAATGATTATAAAGTAACCGCTGCTGAAGTAGAAGAAGCAATTACAGATAGAACAAAACTGTTTCTCTTTTCTTCACCCTGCAATCCTTCGGGTTCAGTTTATAATAAAGCAGAGCTGGAAGCATTAGCAAAATTATTCAGCAACTACCCGGAGATATTTATTATCTCCGACGAAATATATGAATATATCAACTTCATAGGTGCACATGAAAGCATTGCTCAGTTTGATGAAATAAAAGAAAGAGTAATTATTGTAAACGGATTGAGTAAAGGATATGCAATGACAGGTTATCGTTTAGGATATATTGCTGCTGCGCCAATTGTAGCTAAAGGTTGCGAGAAAATACAAGGACAATTTACCAGCGGTGCTAACTCAGTTACACAAAGAGCAGGTATTGTTGCATTGACAGGCGATATGCGTCCTACAGAAGAAATGGAAAAAGAATTTGAACGTAGAAAGAAAAGAGTAATGCAACTTTTGTCTGAAGTACCGGGATGGAAATGCAGTGAACCTGCTGGCGCATTTTATGTTTTCCCTGATGTAAGTGCCTATTTTGGTAAAACTGTTAACGGGCAAACTATTGAAAATGCAGATGATCTTTGTATGTATTTATTGAATACAGCACATGTATCTACAGTTACAGGCCGTGCATTTGGTTCGCCTGAATGTATTCGTCTTTCTTTTGCAAACAGCCTTCCGAAAATTGAAGCAGCTTATGTAAGGATAAAAGAAGCGTTGGCTAAGCTGAAATAATTTTTTATAAAAATCATTAGTGGTAACTTTTGCCTAAATTTTATTTATGCATCGGTTACCATTTTTCATGCTGGCTGTTTTTTGTTTTGCGTGTAACAATACTACCCCCAAAGAACATAGTCATAGTCTCGCTGATATGATGAAGTCGGGTAAACTCATTGACCTTTCCTACGATTTTTCTGATAAAACATTGTATTGGCCAACAGCAGCGACTTTTCGTTTTGATACGGCCTTTGAAGGGGTTACCCCGGCTGGCTTTTATTATTCAGCTTATAATTATTGTGCAGCTGAACATGGCGGTACTCATCTCGATGCACCAGTACATTTTGCAAAAGGTAAATGGGCTGCTGATGAAATACCGCTTGAAAATTTAGTTGGTGAAGCAGTTGTGATTGATGTGTCTGATAAAGCATTAAAGAATGTCGATTATCTTATAACAACAGAAGATATACAAACATGGGAAAAAATAAATGGTGAAATAACTGATAATGTCATCCTGTTTTTCAGAACTGGTTATGGGGCTTTTTATCCTGATGCAAAAAAATATTTAGGTACTGATGAAAGAGGAGCAGAGGCGGTAAGCAAATTACATTTTCCGTCTATTCATCCGGAGGCAGCTGAATGGTTGGTGAAGAACAGGAAACTAAAAGCTGTAGGTATTGATGTAGCAAGTGTTGATTATGGCCAATCAAAAGATTTTAAAACTCACCAGGTTTTATATGCACAAAATATTTCAGGGTTTGAAAATGTTGCCAACATGGATAAACTGCCAGTGAAAGGAGCTTATGTGTTTGCTTTGCCAATGAAAATAAAAGGAGGCAGTGGCGGGCCTTTGCGCATCATTGCATGGGTGAAGGAGTAAGTGATTCAATCACTTTGTAAAACTATTGAAGAATGTTTCCTTTGTATTAAGCTTTTTTCAAAAGGTCATGATGCAAGGATAGTACCTGTGGAACTATCAGCCTATGCTCATCATTATAAATAACAAAATCGCAGAGTTTCATTTTTATATCTTCATCTATCTGCCGGCTTATACGTTTAAGTACTTCTTCATGGGTTACATGATCACGGTCCATAACACGTTTGATGCGTAAGGCCTGTGGAGCATTTACTCCGATCACATAATCTAGTCTTTCTGAAACGCCGGCTTCAAAGATCAAAGCGGCTTCATGTATTGCATAAGGTGTTGTTTGTTGCTTCATCCATTCTTCGCCATTTTGTTTTATAGCAGGATGAGTAAGAGAATTAAGTAGTTCCAGTTTTTCAGGATCATTAAAAACAATAGAAGCAATATAAGAACGATTCAGACTTCCATCTGTATACGAATTAATGCCAAAATTTTTAATGATTAATTCTTTCAGACCCTCATCTTCATTCATCATCTTTCTCGTTTCTATGTCAGCATAAAAAACAGGGATGCCCAGCACTTCGAATACTTGTGCTACAGTGCTTTTGCCGCTACCAATGCCACCTGTTAAACCGATTTTCATCATAGATCAAATTTCGGAAACCAAACTTCAAATAAAAATTAAATCCTCATTTTTAAATGAGGATTTAATTTTTGCTATTATTTTTTTTGACATTGTTAAGGACAGGGGTTAGATCTTTATCCCAAAAGTCAATAATGCATTACCCATATTCCCTTTTATACTTGCCAGCGGAGTTAACCCGGATTGCAAGCGGTATGGTGTATGAATGTCCTTGATAAAAGTGTGTATGTAAGTAAGGTCAATAAAGAAACCTTTATTACGATACCCCAAACCACCACTTGCCTGGAACTTACTTCCTTTTTCACCTGCTAAATTTTTATAAGGATTGCCATAGTAGGCAGCGCCAAGACGTACCATTATGGTTGTAAATTTCAACTCACCACCTGCCCTGAAATTGAAAGTGCCTTTATAGGCATTGTCAATTGCATCGTTCAAATCATCCAGATAGTTCACGATAGCTGGATTGTTTTTGTCAGCTTCCAGTTCCATAAAAGATGCTGCCTTGTAGTTGATATATTCAATGTCTGCGGTAAGAAATCCTTTTTGTTTTGTTACATCTTCAATTTCACGAAGTACATAAGATAAGCTGCCGATGATCTTATAAGGAGTTACCATATTGTACTTGAAAATAGCATTTTCATTTCCTGTGAGAAACTGCGAGGTCTGTGAATATTCACCCTGGTAGCTTTCTGTATTTGTTATTACATCTGAATTATATTTATCCGTAATTGTAAGGAGTGAAGGCGAATGAAGAGCAAGTCCTAAACGGAAATATTCAACAGGTTTGTAAATAACACCACCTCTGAAAACAATCCCTGCTCCGTTTTGAGAAAAATTCTCGGTAAAGGTGGCATAATCGAATTTATTATTGGGGTTGGCTGTTGCATCCGCTTCATCAAAAATGGATTTGCGTTCATAGTTGGTAAATACAACACCTATTGAGCCGCCAGCATAAATCTTATCATTCCAGTTGGCCGCAAGAGCCATTGTAAGTTCTGTCAAACCTCCTTTGTTGATTAATTCCTGTCTTTGTAAAAGACCAGTTCCAATTGGTGAACGGGTCTGAAACTGGTAATTGCCGGATGTGCCACCTGCAATCGTATCGATCCAGTAAGTGTTAAAAGCGAGACTGGCGCCGTACTCATAATTAGTGGCTACGACGTTTGCGTCTTTTACACCATCGTTTTGTATCTGTTCGAGGAATTTTTGTGAGTAAGAGCTTTGGTTGTTTTGCCCGAAGTATAAAACATTTGAACCAAAATTTGCAGTGCGATTAACGGCCAGGCTGAATACAGAGGAGCGTTGTCCTTTTTTGTTACTATTACCTGATCCAAAAACAACACCGCTGGTTCCCATTCCAAAGGAATTCTTCTTTTGTTTTTCTTCTGTTCTTCCCATGAATGTTGACTTTGTATTTCCGAAATTATATCCAGGGGTAATAACAAGGTCCCCTGTTTTATAAAAGCCCAAACCAGCCGGGTTTACATAGTTGGCAGAAATATCACCCCCCAAACTTCCCATAGCACCGCCTACGGCTTGCTGCCGGGCTGTGCCACTCTGAATACTCCATGAATAGCGAAGGGCATCAGCAGGTTCCTGTGCCATGGCACCGGTCGCTGATGCAATAAAAGCTGTTATGAAAAATCTTTTCATATAAAGAGTTTATTATAGTTCATTGAAAATTGTTCTGATGGCTCAGTAGTATTGATGTAGTACAAGAGTGCGACGCAACCGAAGTTTGATCAGGGTACTTCTGCCGGTTACATAACTATGATCGTTAAAACCATAGTGAGTAACCGGTTGCTGCACCGCACTCTTATTAATATTTTAAAACTTCCTCACCGGAGCAGAGCCGCCGCCACCGCCGCTACTTCCAGAGGAAGACGGTGATGATGAACTGCTGCTTGATGTTCTTGGTGAGGAACTACTATTATTACTGCTTCCTGAAGAAGAAGAGTTGCTGCCACCACTGAAAATATCTCTCAACACACCTCCACGAGAACTACTGTTGTTATTGTTATAGCTGCTGGTGCCGGTATTTATTTTGGGATTGCCCGCTGCCGTTCTTACACCTGAACCTGAAGTTGTATAACCCTTATTACTAAGCAGGTTATTGTTATTATTGTAAGTATTCAGATTAAATGTTCTTGGTCTGCTGGAAGCATAATTTGATTTCGGATTAACGACTACATAATTCTGAGAATAGGGATTGTAGTAATTATTCCAGTAAGTATTCGGACTCCATGGATTTCCCCAGTATGAACTATTATAATAGCTGTAACGGTAACGATCGAAATAGTACCAGTCATCCAGTTCATTCCAGCGATTACGGTTTTGAACTTTCATACGCAGGTAACGATCATCGTAATAATATTCGTCGTAACGGTATTCACGATCGTTATCGTCTTCTACACGTACATACTCATCATGGTCCACAGGGCGGGCCGGTGAGTAATAAACATCATCGGGAGTTTGACCGGTTTTGTAAGCGGTGGTACAGCTGCTAAAAGCAACTGTTGCTAATGCCAGAAGTAAAATTGATGATTTCATGGCAACTGGGTTTAAGTTTTATAAATTGAAGTTACTACTTTTGCGCAACAATTAAAGATGCGCTTTCTAACAGGCACAAAGATGTTGCCATCGGTTAAAAAATTGCGTCTCAGGCTGTTAAAGTATATCTAAAGATAGATTAGTATTTAAACGAGAGTGAGGTTACTATGTTGCCGGCTATGGTTCCCTGGTTGAGCTTTTGTTGCGACGCTCCGTTCATCTTTAGGTAACTCTGATCAGCAAATCATAATTCAAAAATTCCATCAAGGAGATGGACAAACAAAATGGCAAAAGAGATTACTTCCCGGGCCCAGGATTATTCCCAATGGTATAATGACCTTGTTCTGAAAGGCGGACTCGCAGATTATTCAGCAGTTCGTGGTTGTATGGTAATAAAACCTTACGGCTATGCACTCTGGGAAAATATGAGAGATGTTTTGGATAAAATGTTCAAAGACACAGGACATGTAAATGCGTATTTCCCACTGTTCGTGCCTAAAAGTTTTTTGGAAAAAGAAGAAGGCCATGCCGAAGGATTTGCAAAGGAATGTGCTATCGTTACACACTATCGTTTGAAGAGCGATCCAAATTCGAAAGGAAAACTTATGGTTGATCCTGATGCAAAGCTTGAGGAGGAATTAATCATTCGTCCAACGAGTGAAGCAATCATCTGGAATTCTTATAAAGATTGGATACAAAGCTATCGTGACCTCCCGTTACTGATAAACCAATGGGCCAATGTGGTGCGTTGGGAAATGCGTACCCGGTTATTCCTTCGTACAGCTGAGTTTTTATGGCAGGAGGGACATACAGCACATGCAACTGCAGAAGAAGCAATAGTTGAAGCAAAGAAAATGCTGGATGTCTATGCTACGTTTGTTGAAGAATATATGGCTTTACCGGTTATCAAAGGTGTGAAAACGGCAAGTGAAAGATTTGCAGGAGCTATCGATACTTATTGTATCGAGGCATTGATGCAGGATGGAAAAGCCCTGCAAGCCGGCACATCACATTTTCTTGGACAAAACTTTGCAAAAGCATTTGATGTTAAGTTCTCCAATAAAGAGAACCAACTTGAATATGTATGGGCTACAAGCTGGGGAGTAAGTACAAGGTTAGTCGGTGCTTTGGTAATGGCACATAGTGATGATGATGGGTTAATTCTTCCTCCGAAGATTGCTCCATGGCAGGTAGTGATTGTACCGATATACAAAGGCGAAGAACAAAAAGCATTGATTGATTCCAAAGTACTGCCATTGATTGACCAATTAAAATCTTTAGGCATCCGGGTGAAGTATGATGATAATGATAATGCAAGACCGGGTTGGAAATTTGCTGAGTATGAAATGAAAGGAGTGCCAGTTCGTTTGGCAATCGGTGCAAGGGATCTGGAGAATAATGTAGTGGAAGTAGCAAGACGTGATACGAAAGAAAAGAAATCTGTTTCATTAGATGGTATAGCTAATTCTGTAAAGAACCTGCTGGATGAAATACAACAGGCTATGTATAATAAAGCATTGGCACACCGTGCTGAACATATTACGAATGTTGACAGCTGGAGTGAGTTTGAAAAACTGCTGGATGATAAAGGTGGTTTTCTTGCTGCACACTGGGACGGCACTGCTGAAACTGAAGCGGAGATAAAAGAAAAGACAAAGGCAACCATTCGCTGCATTCCTTTGAACAACGCATCTGAAGAAGGCAAATGTATTCTGACAGGTAAACCTTCAACGCAAAGAGTGTTGTTTGCAAGAGCTTACTAAATCTTTTCAATGGATAATGAAAGTAAAGATGAGTTGTTTAGTGTTAAACTAAACAACGATGGTGGAGGACATATTAAATTTGCCCGTGTACTTCGCAACTATTATTTTTATAGAAACCAAAACCGTTTATTATGGAAGAAAATCAACAATCAATTTTCGGATTAAGTATTGACGATACTAACCGTGCTCATTTGTCTGAGGCTGCCAAATGGGGCCGCTTTCTCGCTATTGTAGGATTTGTTGTTTGCGTATTAATTATTTTAGCAGGGCTTTACCTTGCTTTTTCTGTTAGCGCTATGCAAAGCCAGCTCTCTGATCTTCCCTCTCAATACCGCAGCAAGTCATTTACCTCTGGTCTTAGCACAGGAATGGCCATTCTTTATATGTTTATGGCAATTGTTTACTTTTTCCCTTGCTTGTTCTTATTCCGCTTTTCCAATGCTATGAAGCTTGCATTAGCAGGAAATGACTCGGGACAACTGACGGAGAGTTTCAAAAATCTGAAGGTAATGTTCCGCTATGTGGGTATTATTACAATCATTCTACTCAGTATTTATCTTCTGGCATTTGTGCTAGGGGTATTAACAGCTTCGACCATGTGATTATAAATTTTCTAAAAGCTAAATGCTCCTTTAATTGGGGCATTTTTATTTTGTGCTTAAATAATTGTAATCTTTCAATGCAGTTTCCAGGAAATCAAAAGGTGAAAGTGCCGTTTTGATATTGAGATGGTTCTTTATTTTATCGGCAGCATTAGCGGCCAAATTAAAATCGCCTTTCTTACGGGAAGTGTCCAGTATACTTTTAATAGCGTTAATATCCTTATCACCCAGCTTCATAATTTCAGGGAAAACAGGAATGTAACTATCGGCTACTTCCTGGAAAACGGTGTCTTCAATATCTGCCTTTGTATTAATTCTTATCACAATTGTTCTTGCAAGTATATCACCGATACGTTGCCCTTTTTTTGAAGAAACGATAAGAATAATATCGGTGATAAGAAATGCCAACGCAGCAAGGATGATAAAGGCTGATTGAGCATTCCCGAACCAGAAAGGGCTGGTAACGAGTGTAGCGATAATAAAAATGATCCACACATCAGAAATGCGAAGCAGCCAACGTATGAGATACTGACTGATGCCGGGCCGGCCACCGTTTTCATCCACTACCCGCAACCGCATGATGCGTTTGCCGATACTTTGTCCGTTCATGGTTATTTCAAACACAACATGATAAAGAAGGATCGGTAAAAATAAAAGGATGCTAAGAGCAATTATATTGAAGTTTGATCCCTCATCAAAAAAATCACCACTGCTAACAATAGATTCAAGAATTTTCAGGGCAATACGGAAATAGAAAAACTCGATCAGTACATCTATCAACAGGGCAAATAACCGGCGGTAGAACTCGGGTATTTCAAATTCAAGGTCAATGTTAAAATTAGTAGGTATTTTCAGTACCGCCATTGAAGTTTATTTCTGCCGGTAAATTAAGATTTTATTTTTCAAATCACTCAGCCTGTGTTTATAAAAATATTATTTTACACCGCAGCAGCTGTTGTAATATGCGTGAAGCACTTTTTATAAAAAAAAATAAAGACCGCTGGGTTAAAAACCAGCAAATGCCACCCGACGACCCGGATGAAATGGCAAAAGAATTTACCCAATTGGTAGATGATCTTGCGTATGCCAAAACATTTTATCCATCCGGTAAAGTGACAAAATACATTAATACCGAAGCTTCAAAAATTTATCTTAGTATTTATAAGAACCGGAAAGAAGAATCTAACCGGATCGCCACATTCTGGAAAAAAGACCTGCCACTTGTTATCCGCAAGCATCATGGAGTTATACTTTTTACGTTTGCGATCTTCCTTATTTTTTTTATTATCGGCTATTTTACTTCAAAGCAGGATGAGGAACTGGTGAGAAATATGTTTGGCGATAATTATGTAAATGAAACTGTCAGCAATATTGAAAAAGGAAATCCATTTGGTATTTATGAAGGCGGTAATCCATTTTCCATGTGGCTTTATATCATGGTTAATAATATTCGTGTAATGCTGCTGGGTTATACTTCAGGTTTATTCTGTGGCGTGCCAACCACTATTATTCTTGCAAACAATGCAGGAATGGTAGGTGTGTTTGACCAGATGTTTGCGGCACAAGGATTAGGCATTAATTTCTGGATCGTTGTTTTCGTTCATGGAACATTGGAAATAACAGCATTGATAATCGGCGCTGCGGCAGGGATCATTCTGGGCAAGAGTTTTTTATTTCCCGGTACTATCCGCCGTTGGGATGCATTTAAGAATGGTGCTAAAGACAGTATAAAAATAATTGTTGGCTTGCTGCCGGTGCTGGCACTTGCTGCTTTTTTTGAAAGTTTTATCACAAGGCTTTATAATGATATATCTGTTTTTACTACACTGGTATTCGGATTATCAGTGCTGTTTGTTATCTGGTATTTCATTCTCTATCCTATCAGGGTACAAAAAAAATTATCGGTGAAATTAAACGAGGAGGAGGTATAGTGCTGCTGCTAAAATATCCGCAATACACAAAGAGGATCAAAGTTTGCCTGTTGCTGCTTTTATTGGGAGCAATAGTAATTCCATCTTATGCGCAATCTCAAGATGATACAACTGTCACGAATACAGAAGTAATTATAGGAGATCCCAACCAGGATTCTGCAGAAAATTTACTGGATGAATATGCGCCAGATGAGGAATCACAAGAGGGTAAGCAAAAGTTTGAAAAAAAGAGTGCATTTGATTTTTTAACTGACAGTTTGGTAAAAAGAAAGATTCCTGAAAATGAAATAAAAAAAATACAGCAAGACGAAGATTTCTGGTATGCTAATCAAATTTTCAAAAAGGGAAAAGATAACGAGGAAGAGGATGTAGAAGTCTCCTGGATGCAGGCAGGCTGGTTTAAAACCTTATTGTGGCTTGTAATTATAGGTGGTTTTGCTGTTGCTATTATAATGTTTCTTTCAGGCAGTAATATTCGCTTGTTCCGGAAAAAAATAAATGTCTTCGCGGATGAAAAACAGGATGAAGAAACGGAAGATATTTTTGAAATAAACTATCGGGACAGGATTGATAAAGCAGTACGGGAAGGTAATTACAGGTTGGCCGTACGATTGATGTTCTTACAAATGCTGAAAACAATGTCAGGTAGAAATATCATTCAGTATAAGCAGGATCGTACCAATTTTGATTACCTGCTTCAGCTTCGTAATACAAAGCATTATCATGATTTTTTCAAACTCACCAGAGACTATGAATACACATGGTATGGCAATTTTCCTGTGAATGATGAAGCCTGGCGGCTGATAAAAAATGATTTTGAAAAATTTAATAATACGATCTCTCTGAGATGAAGTTGAAAACTCCTTATATCATCCTTTTGATTGTGTTGGCTACTGCTATTGGTATGATTATTTTTGGAAAGCCTGCTACACGGAAATTTAATGATAAGCTCAGCTTTCGCATAAAAGATAAAATACCGTATGGTTATTGGGTAGCTTATAATAATTTAAAACATCTTTTCCCGGTAGCAGGTATCAGCACTGATAAGAAAGAACCCGGCTACTGGGATTCACTTTCTGTATATGACAGTAAGCAGGCATTGCTTATTTTCTCTCCCTATTTTTATCCGAATCATGACGAGCTGGATAAGCTTATGAATTTTGTAAAAAATGGGAATGATGTTTTTATCAGCAGTATTTTTCTGAATGAAATAGCGCAGGATCAGTTTGGCATCAATTCATCTTATTATGATTATTCATACCTCCGCGCCGGACGTCCGGATGATGATACATTAAGATTATCATTACAAACTGATGCAACACAGCAAAAAGAAAACTATCAATATCCCGGTAGAAGAGTTGCTACCTTCATGAGTGAAACAAACCAGGATGTTACTTATATATTAGGCCGCGATGATCTTAACCGACCCAATTTTATACGACTAAAATCAGGTAAGGGAAATTTTTACATTCATACAGCGCCGCTTGCTTTCAGTAATTATTTCCTGTTACACAAAAGCAATATTCATTATTATGAGTCGGCGCTTTCATATTTGCCTAAGGACGCAAAGCAGGTGGTATGGGATGAGTATTATCTTTTCAAGCGCAATAACAATCCCGATGAGGACCAGGATAAAAAAGGCTTTATGAGTGTATTGCTCGGGTTTAAAGAATTCAGGTGGGCATTTATTGCAGCATTGATCCTGTTGCTGCTTTATGTATTGAATGAAATGCGTCGTAAGCAGCGGCATATACCAATTATGAAAAGGCCGGTAAACGATTCACTTGAATTTGTCAAAACGATTGGCCGCTTATATTTTGAAAAAGCAGATCATCGGAATCTTTGCCGAAAGATGTCAGGTTATTTCCTGGATTATATTCGTACACGATATAATATTCCAGTTGCAAACAGGAACGAAGAATTTATTAATGTAGTAAGTTATAAAACAGGATATCCGGCAGAAGATCTCAGAACTATTGTAAACTTTATTAATAATATTGAAAGTGTTAGCATATCCGATTCACAACTTAAAAATTTTCACCGGAATCTTGAAGATTTTTATTCAAAAACTTAATTATTAAACACACTAAAACAACAAACCAAGTAATATGGATGATCCGCAAATATTTCAGCAACGCACCGATCTTTCGGCTTTGAACAACGCAGTTGGGTCTATTTATTCTGAAATACGAAAAGTGATCGTTGGACAGGACGAAATGATCCGGTTGATATTAACTGCGCTGCTGGCAGACGGGCATGTGCTGATAGAAGGTGTGCCGGGTGTAGCAAAAACATTAACTGCTAAACTGGTCGCAAAAAGTGTTGATGTCGGTTTTAACCGCATTCAGTTTACACCTGACCTGATGCCAAGCGATGTGTTAGGTACACCGGTTTTCAATCCCCGTGAAGCTAGTTTTGAATTTAAGAAAGGCCCTGTATTCAATAATCTTGTTTTAGTGGATGAGATAAACCGTGCCCCTGCAAAAACACAATCCGCATTGCTGGAGATAATGGAAGAACGGCAGGCTTCTGTGGATGGCAAAACATACCTGATGGCAAATCCATTTATGGTGCTGGCTACACAAAATCCTGTAGAGCATGAAGGAACTTATCGTTTGCCTGAAGCACAATTAGATCGTTTCCTTTTTAAAATACTGGTTCCTTATCCAAGTGAACAGGAAGAAATAACTATACTCACACAGTTTCATCGGATGGGAAATACACCTGCACAGGATATGATAAAACCCGCCATTACGGGTCAGCAGGTAATCGCATTACGGCAACAGGTAAAAACATTGTTGATCGAGGAACGTTTGTTGCAGTTTATCGGGAAACTGATACACTTGACAAGAAATCACAAATCAATTTATTTGGGTGCATCGCCGAGGGCATCACTGGCAATAATGAATGCATCAAAAGCAACTGCGGCTATGCAAGGACGGGATTTTGTAACGCCTGAAGATATTATCAATGTAGCTACACCCGTGCTACGTCATCGCATCATTCTTGCACCAGATAAAGAAATGGAAGGAATAACAGAAGATGAAGTTATAAGACAGATCATACAAGGAATGGAAGTGCCGAGGTAAGAATCATCAGTCAATACAATTTATCAATCTAACAACCGGCTCATTGCATAATTCATTTTTTTTAAACAGGATCGTTTTTCTCATCGGCCTTTCCGGCGTGATGGTTTTTGTGCTGAGTTATTTCTTTCCTCAGTTTTTTCAGTTAGGATCGATCGTATTTCTATTACTGGCTATTGCAGTTGTAGTTGATACGATACTTTGCTATTCGAATAAAAAAGGAATAGTAGCTTCAAGAAAGCTGACTGAACGTTTTAGTTTAGGTGATGAAAATAAAGTATACCTGCAACTGAAAAATAATTATGTATTCCCCGCACAAATAAGTGTGATTGATGAATTGCCTGTTCAATTCCAGGACAGGAACTGGATACGCAAGTTAAAGGTCCCCGGCAATTCATCTGAGCAGATCATGTACACATTGCGGCCTGTAAGTCGTGGTGAGTATGTTTTTGGAAGTATTAATGTATTTGTGAATGGCCCGTTACAGTTAGTGAAAAGAAAATTTTCCTTCAAAGCAGAGGAAGTCGTAAAAGTCTATCCTTCCTATATACAAATGCGGCGTTTTCAACTTGTGGCTGTTAGCAACCGGGTACAGGAAACAGGGGTGAAGCGGATGCGAAAGTTGGGACATAGTATGGAATTTGAACAGATAAAAGAATATGTAAGAGGAGATGATTTCAGAACGATCAATTGGAAGGCCACTGCGAGAAAAGGTGACCTGATGGTAAATAACTATACCGATGAAAGAAGTCAACAGATCTATTGTGTGATAAATAAAGGACGTCTGATGAAAATGCCTTTTGAGGGATTGTCATTACTAGATTATGCGATCAACTCTTCACTGGTATTAAGCAGTGTGGCTTTGGCAAAACAGGACAAAGCAGGTTTGATAACCTTTGCTGAAAATCTTGACACATTTATACAAGCAGATAAGAAACCTACGCAGATCAATAAGATACTTGAGACATTATATAATCAGCAAACCCGTTATCTCGAACAGGATTTTGAAAAACTATATGCCGTGATCCGCAACCGGATCACTAACCGTAGCTTGCTCGTACTATTCACTAATTTTGAAAGTATGGAAGGATTGCAGCGCAATATAGCGGCGCTGAAAAAAATTGCAGAGCATCACCTGCTGCTGGTTATATTTTTTGAAAATACAGAGCTAAAATCTATTGAAAAGAAAAAAGCTGGCTCTACCGAAGAAATTTACATAAAAACCATTGCAGAGAAATTTAATTTTGAAAAAAGACTGATGGTAAAAGAATTGCACAAACATGGTATTGCCTCTATCCTTACTCCGCCTCAAAATCTTTCCGTTAATACTGTGAATAAATACCTTGAGTTAAAGAACAGGATGTCTATCTGATGTTTAAAGTTTAAGGTTTGATGTTAAATGTTAACTTTAAACTTTAAACTTTAAACCTTAAACGGATGAACGAAGATATTTTACCGGGGAACAAGTACGCAGAAGGGCAGCTGCTACTGATTGATAAACCACTTTTGTGGACTTCATTTGATGCGGTAAGAAAAATAAGGAACGCAATTAAAATTAAGAAAGTGGGACATGCCGGCACACTCGACCCCCTTGCTACCGGCTTACTTATTATCTGCACAGGAAAGTTTACAAAAAAGATAAATGAATATATGGCGCAGGAAAAAGAATATACCGGTACAATTACATTAGGCGCTATAACACCTACTTACGATCTTGAAAGTGATCCGGTAAATTTTAAACCTGTTGACACAATTGATGAAGTGCAAATAAGAGATGCCACAAAAAAATTTATGGGTGAAATTATGCAGGTTCCGCCTGCACATTCAGCTATAAAAATAGATGGTAAAAGAGTTTATGAACTGGCAAGAAAAGGGCTGGAGGTAAAACTTGAGCCAAGGAAGATCACAATTAAAGAATTTGAAATAACAGCTATTGAAATGCCGGTTGTAAGTTTCAAAATTGTGTGCACAACCGGAACCTATATCCGTAGTCTTGCCAATGATTTTGGAGAAGCATTAGGTTGTGGTGCTTATTTGAGTAGTTTATGTCGCACAAGAATTGGTGAATTTAAATTGAGCGAGGCTCAATCTATACATGAGTTTATTGATGATCTGAAAAAGACTACAACACAAACGGATAGTTGATGCCTAATTGTAATGTTCCGTTGAATAATTGAAAATCGTAGAACCATTTGTTTTGCTTATAGGCACTGGCAGGTTCAGGACTTGGATCCTTTACTTTATACGCATAATCCAGGCGAAGAATAAATAAACTAAAGTCGACCCTCAAGCCCATACCCATGCCTATGGCAAGATCTGTTCCAAGCCTGCTTAGTTTAAATACAGCTACCTGTTCTTCGGGTGTGGCTGGTACGGCTTCTTTTTTCAGGTACCAGATATTTCCCATATCGGTAAATAATGCGCCATTGAATTTTACACCTGCATATTTAAAAAGATGAAAACGATATTCAATATTTCCTTCGAATTGTACATCGCCATACCGCTCTGGTGTACTTCCTGAACCATTGAATTCTTTGATCACAGAACCCTGTCCAAGCCGACGTAACTGCCATGCCCGCATACTATTGGGTCCACCTGCATAAAATGATTTAAAGAAGGGCATATTGTTTCGCTTATTCGGATTTTCAGTAGCACCAAGCTCATAACCGATGCCAACCATCATCCGCATAGCCAGAACCTTTTTAGCAAGCCCGTCATTCCATTTTTTAAGTATCATCTTACGTGATATCTCAGCTTCAACTTTTATAAAACGATATAAGTTTGTGTCAAAGAATTTATTTTTAATAACACCAGTAAAAACACCTGATTGCTCAACATTTAACCTGAAAAAATTCAATCGGTTCGGTTTTCCCCAGTTTACATTATAACGGGCAATTGCAGATAATATCAAGCCATCTGTAAATTGGTTTTTATAAATGGGATTGGTGGCAAACAATGCATTGAGGCTATCCCTTGGCAAAAGAACCGAATATTCAAAATTGGGTAAGAGAAATGTAATGCTCTTGTTGTTCCATTCATATTGATAGCCCCAGGAAACATTGATCGTTTTCTGGTTGAAATAATCGATACGATCAGTAATGCCACCACCAAACGAGAATATCGTTCTTGCATTATCACGAAAATGAATACTGGGTTTTATAAAATTGGGAGCAATAAAACGTGGGAAATAAATATTCTGGTTAAGTAAAAATGTTTGGGTCTGAATTCCCCTGCCACCGCCAAATTCAATACCATACCGAAAGGTTGTAACAGAGTTATTGGCTGATCTTGCAAAGTTCCTGTTTTGAAACGCAAGATTAAGTCCCATTCCCCAGAGATCACCTGTAATAGCACTTTGGTTCCGGGTTCCCTCGAGTGTAAGACTATAAGCATACTTATCAGCAGGCGATAATCTTGCTTCAAAATCAACCGTGTCAGTTGCTCCTCTTATTTTAGGTTCTATACTTACAAGTTTCCATGCTCCGAGTGCATTATAACGATTAATTGTCCTTACCAGGTCTTTCTGGCTGTAAAGATTCCCATGACGCAAATAAAAATTGCGGTGAAGAAATCCTGGGTTGAAAATATCTTGACTATAAACAATTTTAAAACGGCCTGAATCAAGTAAAAGTGTCCTGTTAATGGTAAAAGCAGAATCCACTGTAACTTCCGGGTACATCGTTACATTACCGATATAGAATTTTATAAGGCGGGAAGTGTCAACACCCGGTTTAAAACGATATTCAAGATTGGCAGTTGGGTTTTCTTGCCGGCTTTTAATTTTTTCTAAGAGATCGATCTGTTCAAACGGATCAAGGCTTGGTTGCAGCAATGAAACATCCAATGTATCCCAAAGTCCCATTATGTCTGTTCCTGTGAAACGGAGGTAACCACTATTTCTGAATAATTCTACTAACCGGTCACGTTCTGTAGTCATAGCAATTTTAGCAAATGCATCACCTTTTTTAACCTGCGCATCTTTCATATTCTTTTCAACAATGTCCTGTATTTCTGCTTTGCTGAATTTATAAATGACAGTATCAAGTGTCATCAGCTTGCCCGGTTTTGCGATAAAGTTTACCTTTGTTCTTTGCTGATCCTTTACAGTGTCAATCGTATAATTGTAACTGATATCTCCGTAATAATAACCAGATGACCGAAGCAACCGCTGCATAAATTCGATTGATTTTACAGCCGACGAGGAATCAAAAGCGGGAGGTTTGTCAAGGCTTTTGTGGAAGAATAGAAGACGTTTAAGTGTAAATTTCGATGCTGTCCGGGCAAGCATACTATCTTCTAATTGATTTTCTAACTGTGATTCCAGGTGGCCCCGTTCCTCATTTGTAAAATTACCTTCAACTGATATATTTGTTTCAAAAACAAAAGGCTTATTTTTCGGATAATTCTTGGGAACAACACCGCAGCTTGTAACGAACAAAACTGAAAAACAGGCGATGCTTAATTTTAGTAAAGCAGAAATTTTCGATGGCCTGATTTTCATTAATTTAAATTAGTTAAATGCTATGCTTTCAAAAATGCAGCTCAAATATATCCAAAGTTTAGGCCAGAAAAAAAGCCGTGACGAGGAAGGGCTGTTTATTGCTGAAGGGCCTAAGATAGTCGATGAATTCTTAATACACTCAACCGGGGCTATTAAACAGGTTTATGCTCTTAAGAATTGGATCGATGAGAATAAAGGAAAGATTGGAAATACAGAATTGTATGAGATAGACGAAACGGAATTGGGAAGGGTGTCGCAACTGAAAACTCCTAATCAGGTGTTTGCAGTGGTGAAGAAATTTGAATCTAATGCTTCTGCTGATTTGAAAAATAAGATCACTCTTGCCCTTGATACAATTCAGGATCCCGGGAATATGGGAACTATTATTCGCATTGCGGACTGGTTTGGTATACGGAACATTATCTGCAGCAAAGATTCGGCGGATATTTATAATCCAAAAGTTGTGCAAGCCACAATGGGAAGTATTGCACGGGTAAATATTGTTTATACTGATTTGCAAAAATGGTTGAGTGAAAATAAATCGACCGGCATTTATGCAACAGCAGTTTCCGGTAAACCAGTAAATGCAATTGGAAAATTAAAGGAAGGAATTATTATTGTCGGCAATGAATCAAAAGGTGTGCATGATGAAATACTTGCTGCTGCTAATGAAAAAATTTCTATTCCCCGCATTGGCAATGCAGAATCACTTAATGCAGCGGTGGCGACAGGGATTATTCTTTCTCATATTTGCTAGCTATTGGATGCTGGATACTGGATTCTAGATATGGGATAGGTTTTAAATTAATAGTCAGCTTTGCTTATCCAGCATCCAGAGACCAGTATCTTGTATCTGACCTACCTGAACTGTATTGCTTTTACTGGTTGTATTCTTCTTACGAGCAATGATGGAATTGTCAAAATCACTAAACAGACAGCGAAGGTGCATGAAATGATAAGGAGTATTTGCCACCAAACAATTTTTACTGCAGCCTCACTCAGGTAATAAGCCTCTTCTTGTAGTTTAATAAAACCAGTTTCCTGTTGCAGGTACAAAAGACCGAGGGCCAGTAATGTGCCGAGGATTATGCCAGTTATAGTTATGATCAAAGTATGATGAATAAAAATTGTTTGTATAGTAATATTTTTTGCGCCCAATGCTTTTAGCACTCCGATCATTCTTATTCTTTCCAATACCAAAATGATAAGGCAGGTGATAAGATTGATCAATGCAACAACAGCCATAATTCCCATTAAAACATTCCGTGTTTTACTCTGCATGTTCAGCCAATCAAAAATGTTGGGCGAAATATTCCTGGCACTTTTCGGAGTCCATGTAACCGGGAAACTATCAAGCTCATGTATTTCTTTTGCCACTTTATCGATCTTTGTATAATCGTTTAAAAAAACTTCATAACCGCCGATCTCATTTTCATCCCAGCCATTCAGGCGGCGTATCAGTTTTATATCACCGATAGCAAAATATTTATCATAATCTTCAATGCCTGTTTTGTAAATACCGGTAATGGTGAGTTTATCTGCCCTGAACTTATCTTCATCTTCGGGGCTGCTGCCGGGTTTTATAAAATAGATCAGCACCTTGTCATTTAATTTCAGCTTCAATTGTTCTGCCGTATAAGTTGAGATCATTATTTCACGACTATAAGTGCTGTCATTAAAATTTACCTGCCGCCCTTCTTTGATAAAAGTTTTTAGCTGGTTGAAATCAAAGCTACTGTCAACTCCTTTGAACTTAACCCCCTCCATTTCATCTTTTGTTTTAAGGATCGCATAACGGGTAGCAAATGCATGAACACTTACTACGGCAGGGTTCTTTTTGATATCATTCACCACTGTATCGTTATGCATAATGGGATATTCTTCTGCAAAGACAGCTTTATCAGGTTGTTTATCCTGCACCTGAATATGCCCAAGAAAGCTGAATATTTTCTGACTGATCTTTTCCTGGAAACCATTGGCAAAAGACCAGGTAACGATCATAACAGCTACACTGATGACAGTAGCTGCAATAGAAAGACGGATAATAAACCGTGAAAAAGATTTCTGCCTGTTAAAGGCGATACGGTTTGCTATAAATGATGCAACCTTCAATTGAATGGGTTTGTCTTCAAAAATACAATGTCCGGCTCAAATAACCGTTTATACATTTTTAACCATTGTTGCTATTAACCGGCTGAGTAGGAAAAGCTTTTCTCACCTTTTTTCAGTTACTTTATGGAATTATATAAAATGAAACTTAACCGCCTTATAAAAACTTCAATTGCACTGGTATTTGTAATGGGTTGGCTGCAGGGATATTCGCAAATTCCAGATCATATTTACAAACCCAGTATTCATGCTGTTAAATTGTTCAAGGCGGGTGATATTTACAGTTATCCTATTATCAATCTTAACGGCAATCAATTGCTTGAGCTCCACTTTGATGATATGGATGCGGATTATAAGTTCTATTATTATACTTTTCAGCTTTGTAATGCTGACTGGACTCCGGCAGATCTTCCACCATTCGATTATATCAGCGGATTTCAAACCAATAGAATCACAAATTACCGCTACTCATCTCTTTCACTTACCCGCTACACTCATTACCAGCTTTTTTTTCCTGAACGCAATTGCAAGCCCAACCGTTCCGGAAATTACCTGCTAAAAGTTTTTTTAAATAATGATACATCCAAACTTGTTTTTACCAAGCGTATGATGGTGGTGGAAAATAAATCAAACGTGGCTGCACAAATTCAGCAACCGTTCAACAGCACAATGTTCATGAGTCATCAGAAAATATTGGTTACGGTAAAAACATTAACCCCTCTAAACATTCTTACACCACAGGATATTAAAGTGGTTTTATTGCAGAATAATGCATGGCCTACTTCAAAACTTCTTACCCGGCCAAATATTTTCCGGGGAAACTATTTTGAATATAATGATGAGATACAAAATTCTTTTCCGGCCGGAAAGGAATGGCGGTATATCAACCTTGTAAGTCTGCGGCTAATGAGTGACCATATGCAACGTATCGATAATAAACCTGCCCGAACAGATATTTTTGTAAAACCAGATTTAGAACGCACAAAGGGTACTTATTTATATTACCGGGATCTGAATGGTTCTTTCATACTAGAGAATGATGAAAACCTCAACCCTTATTGGCAGAGTGATTATGCATATGTCCATTTTAGCTATTTTCCGCCAGGGAACAGACCTTATGAAGGTAGAAGCGTTTATATGTTCGGGGAACTTACACAGTTTGAGGTTAATGATTCAAGTAAACTGGAATTCAACCCGGAAAGAGGGGCTTATGAAAGAACATTATTGCTGAAACAAGGTTTTTATAATTATAGTTACGTAACACTCTCAGATAAAAATAAAGAAAATAATCTCCCGGATTTTGATAACACTGAAGGCAATCACTGGGGTACTGAAAATAATTACACGATACTTGTTTACTATCGTTCTTTCGGCGGTCGGGCAGATGAATTGGTTGGTTTCGCAAGTCTGAATTCTGCATTTCAAAGACAACAATAATTTCTACAAATGATTATCAAATGACAATTGAAAATATTCAATTGAAAAAAGTCATTCCCTTATCTTTGCGCCCGGCAGGTCTTACACGACCAGCTCCTGCTGAACCTCCCCAGGGCCGGAAGGCAGCAAGGATAAGTGGTTGTAGCGGTGCGATGTGAGGAGCCTGCCGTTTTTTTAAATCTAAGCCCCTAATGGGGTTTTTTATTAAATTATTGCTCATGAAATTTTTTATTGATACTGCGAATCTTGCCCAGATCAAAGAGGCTCACGAATTAGGAATTTTGGATGGAGTTACTACAAACCCATCGCTAATGGCAAAAGAAGGCATTAAAGGTGAGGCCGCCATTATGAACCATTATAAAGCAATTTGCGACATGGTTGATGGTGATATCAGCGCTGAAGTAATATCAACTGATTTTGATGGTATCGTTGCTGAAGGCAAGAAGCTGGCAAAAATTCATAAGAATATTGTGGTGAAAGTTCCGATGATCAAAGATGGAGTGAAAGCGATAAAATGGTTTACTGATAATGGCATCCGTACCAACTGCACATTAGTTTTTTCTGCTGGCCAGGCGATCCTTTGTGCTAAAGCAGGTGCAGCCTATGTTTCTCCGTTCATTGGTCGTATTGATGATAGCGGCTGGGATGGTGTGCAATTGATAGAACAACTTTCACATATTTATACGGTGCAGGGTTATGAAACAGAAATTCTTGCGGCTTCTATCCGCAATCCTAATCATATTATTCGTTGTGCAGAAGCCGGTGCTGATGTTTGTACCTGTCCATTAGATTCAATATTAGGTTTGCTAAAACATCCCCTTACTGATATTGGCCTTGCCAAATTTTTGGAAGATGCAAAAAAGACAATGTAATTATAAAGCCCCTGTTTAAGGGGCTTATTTGTTTTTAGAGCTTTTATTTTTTTTCGATCCCGAATCTGGTTTGGTGTTTTTCTTATCCAGTTCATCCAGTGTTGGCAATCGATCGGGATCGGGTTTTATCTTCATCCAAATAGTTGTTTTTATATAAATAGCCGGGTTGGATTTAAGTGAGGCATTTACAACTACACTCTCACCCGTATAAGTTGCGGGAATAACCAGGTCGCAGCCCTCAAAATGCCCTACAGAACTTGTAAATGAAATTTCCTTTGCTGACATTGGCATCCAATTCCCTTTACCCATTTTGCCATCTACATTAATGTAATTATGTACTCCTTTTTTCAGACTGTCGGTGTAGAGGTGAAAGGCAATGCTGTCCACTTTTTGTGAAAAAAGTTGAGAGCTGGCCAAAAGAGAAAGGATAAGAATAGTTTTTTTCAAACCGGTGATTTGTATAGTAAGAGCCTAAATAATATGCCACGGTTGCATTTGCCAACCAATATGAAGTTAAATTATTTCTTAAAGGATTTCCGGATGAAGTTTACATATATCGTAATAATAATTGCAACAATAAAGCTGATTAATGTGACACGATCAACAAGTGGCGGTGGGAAATCTCTGCCGGTAACTTTATCGGCAAAATATTTTACAAAGGAATTGGGCAGGTTAGTTTCTCCGAGTTTTTCTTTTACATCCCATTGCCAATCAGTAACCGGGCAGTAGCCCCATCCATACCAGATGCCAAGTCCAAACCAGCAAAGAAGGGTAGTAGTTACAACAATTAAATGCAGTTTTCTTGTTTGCGGCCATATCCAGCCAAATAAATTGAAGCTGATAATAAGTAAATGAAGACAGGTGTAAAATATATCCAGCAGTTTTAGCATAGAATGAAACTATTAAGATTTTTTAAACTCGATCAAATCCCAAAGATTTCCATACAGATCTTTAAAAACAGCTACAGTTCCATACTCTTCGTGTGATGGAGGTCTTACAAATTCAACGCCTTTTGATTTGTATTCATCAAAATCTCTTTGGAAGTTATCAGTTTGAAGAAATAAAAATACACGACCACCTGTTTGATTGCCAATCCTAGATTGCTGTTCTTCATTTGCACCTTTTGCAAGTAGTAGTTTGCAGTTGCCGGTTCCACGTGGTGATACCAATACCCATCGCTTTGTTTCGCTTTGTGGTGTGTCTTCTATCAATTCAAAATTTAATTTTTCAGTATAAAATTGAATTGCTTCATCATAATCTGTTACGACTAATGCAATATGTACGAGTTGCTGGTTCATTCTATTTATTTTATTGCTTCGAAGCAAAGCGACTGTAAAATATATTCTTTCCCTTTATGTTTTACTGCAGGTTCAGTAATAGGCAGTACAGATAAATTTTTAAAACCTGACTTATTGAGCAGATCAAGCCATTCTGTTTCGTTATGCATGTTAAAGCCATATTTGGTAAATGGCATATACTGCATCTGTTCTTTGCTTCGGATTACAGCATAAAATTTTCCACCAGGTTTCAATACCCTGTAAACTTCTTTCAGATGGGCAGCAGGATCATCCCAGAAATAAATGACATTGATACAAAAAACTTTGTCAAACTGGTTTTCGCTGAAAGGCATTGCATCACTATTGCCGTTTATTAAAACAAGATTGCCTGGTTGGATTAGATCTTTATTCAATGTCTTTGCTACTCTTACCATTTCGGCTGAATAGTCAATACCGGATAACTTTAGATTATTTGCTTTTGAAAATATCTGTTTGAAAAATTTTCCGTTGCCAAATCCGATCTCGAGAATTGACTCTTGGTCTTTAAGCTGCATTGCGTTCAATGTAAAATCATACAAGAAGGCATTTCCGGCATTCATCTGCAATCCTACTTTTTTACCAAATAAAAAGCCAGGCTTTCGCAGTTGAGATGCAAATAGCCTGGCTTTTAAACTCTTTATTAAATCCATCCGTTATTAAAATGCTTTCGGTTCTTTTTTCGCATCATTAGTTTTCGGCGAATTCTTCACATATTTCTCCAACCACTCAAACTGTTCGGCCAATACATGTAATACATTTTCTCTTCCTGCATATCCATGTGCTTCGTATGGAAGGCTTACAAATTTTGCTGTACCACCATGTCCTTTCACGGCATTAAACATTCTTTCACTTTGAATAGGGAAGGTGCCGGTGTTATTATCCGCATCACCATGTATCAGCAGCAGTGGTGTTTTTATTTTATCAGCATAATTGAATGGGCTCATATTATTATACAGTTCAGTAGCCTGCCAGTATGTTCTGTCTTCATTTTGAAAACCAAAAGGCGTTAATGAACGATTATAGGCGCCGCTGCGTGCAATGCCTGCTTTGAAAAGATTTGTATGCGCAAGCAGGTTAGCTGTCATGAATGCCCCGTAACTATGGCCACCCACAGCTACACGGTCTTTATCACCAATTCCCATTTCAGATAATTTATTGATTGCAGCTTCTGCATTCATTTTTAACTGATCAATAAAATTATCATTTGGTTTTTTGTCTTTATCCGTTGCGACGATCGGCATTTCTGCATTATTTAAAACTGCATACCCTTGTGTAACATAAAACACTGGCGAACCACCGCCAACAAAAGTGAAACGATGTTCGCTTCCTCTTATCTGTGCTGCATCATCAGCTGAGTTGTATTCAGCTGGGTAAGCCCAGATAAATACTGGCAACAAGCCATCTTTTTCTTTATTATAACCTTTTGGCAGATACAAATCGCCGGTTAGATCAACACCATCAGCTCTTTTGTATTTTATTTTTTCTTTGGTTACTCCATCCATTTGCGGGTAAGGATTGCTGAATGATGTAAGTTGGCGGTCAGCGATCTTTAATTTCAGGTTTTTGATCCAGTAGTTCGGCATTTCTTTTTCGCTTTCTCTTCTTGTAAGCAGTTGCAGTTTATCGGCATCCAATACTCTTACTACGTTTTCAAAATAGCCGTCTGCGCATCTCCAGATGATATCCAGTTTTTTTGTCGTGAGATCAAATGTTGCAAGAAATGGTAAGTCTCCTTTTGGAGATGCACCAGTTCCATTATTCATTAAAATTTTATTCCCATTATCAACCAGTTTTATTACATCCTGCCCCCACTCATTTTTTTCAGTAACAGGAAAACCTGGATTCGAATAATTATCTGTAGTATTTCTTTCCATCAGTAATTCTGTTTCCCCTGTAGATGGATTGTAACGGTAAGTAGCTGTTTTTTGTTTTCCCGTAAGACCTTCATTTATCAAGGTAAAAGTTTTGCTTCCCCAGGTCACACCGCGGAAACGCATTTTTGTTTTGAACAATTCTTTTGCGCTACCATTAAACGGCGCAGCTAATGCAAATACCACATCATGATAGTCAACATTCTTTTTAATTAACCCACTGTCAAGCGGCATACACCATGTTAATGTTGCAGGCTCATCATCCCGCCAGCCATAGCTGCGTGGCGCCATTTGTACATTATCATTTCCGCTGGGTGCTGTTTCTAATGATGGCAAGTCACCTAATGATTTTACCATCTTACCATTCATATCAGTAATAAAAATGGTTGAGGCAAAACCACCTGCAGGCACCGTGTATGAAAATGGTTTTTTCAATGTACGTACAAGCATGTATTTTTTATCGGGTGAAATATTCATAAAACTATAAATGGCAGGCTGGCCAATTTTTGTTTCTATACCATTTGTATTTTTTACCAACTGTGTTGTTGCATAAAATTCATAAAGCTGCGCATCGTAAGGGCTTTTGATCAGATCCTGGAAAGTAGGACGGGGGCTTGCCTTTCCATAATTTTCCTGCACTGTTGGTCCGCTAGGTACAGCAGGTTTTGCAGGTGCAGCAGATACAGGTTTTACAATTGCACGATAGAGAATAGTATTATCATCATACCATTGATAACCGCCGGTTACTGTGTTAACGGCAGTCTTATTAATCTTTGTTGTTTTTTGTGTGGCTATATCCACTACATAAAGATCAACACGACTCCCGGTTGTATTGGTGAATGCAATTTTTTTATCATTAGGACTCCAGGAAACATTTCCTCCGTACATCGGGTTGGGAAGTCCTGTGATCTTATATTCTTTGCCTGATGCAATATTTTTTAGGTAAATATTTGTAATAAAATTCTGGCGGCTGGGGGCAAAGTTGGCCGGGTTTATCCTCAAGCCTGCTATTTTCAATTCAGGTCTCGCCAGTTCTTCTACTGATGGATAGCTACTGCTTTCTGTAAACAACATCCACTCTGCTTTATCATCCACGCTTACTCCGGGTGTAGGTTTTGTCAACAGCATATCAGCGATATCTTTTGGCGGCAGTTTGTAGCCGGCATTATCCTGTGCTGATAAAAGATTTAATGATACTGTTGTAAAAAAGCATAATAGCAATAAAGCAAATTTTCTCATGATAGATTTTTTTTGAAGTTAAGAAACAGCGGCCAATAACAGGCTCCGTTTGTGTAATTAATTACGGACTACAATTTGTCCATTCTTCATCACCAGTTTAATATTCCTGATTGCATTAATGTTTGTTGAAGGATCAGCCTCTACTGCAATTAAATCGGCAAACAATCCGGTTTTTATCTTGCCGATCTTATCCGCATAGCCAAATACATCTGCATTTACAGAGGTAGCGGATTTCAGCACATCAATTGGCTTCATTCCATATTCCACCATTAGTTCCATTTCTCTTGCATTTTCGCCATGTGCAAATACACCTACATCACCGCCCATGCAAATAGTGACACCTGCTTTTAAAGCCAGCGCAAAACTTTTCTTTTTACTGGTAATGGAAGCAGGTTCAGGATTAGTTCCTTTTTTCCAGCCACGGTATTGTTGTATTGCATCACCGGCAGCAAGGGTAGGGCATAGCGCAACATTTCTTTCCTTCATTAGTTTGAAAACTTCTTCAGTTCCACCATCACCATGTTCAATAGTTGATATACCGGCATTAATTGCTCGTTTCATTCCTTCTGCAGTAGATGCGTGAGCAACGGCTTTTCTTCCACTACTTTTTGTGATTTCAGTAAGCAATCCGAGTTCCTGTTCACTGAATGTTGGCTGTGCTTCACCATTAGGGCCATATCGGTAATCGGCATATACTTTAATTAGATCAGCACCATGACCAATTTGTGAACGAATAGCTTTTGATAACTCTTCCAGGCCTGTTACTTCTTCAGCACCCTGCGGCAGTTCTACATCAGGTGAAGGAGATTTGGGTCCATAAGTTCCTTTTGCAACAATTGCTCTTGTAGCAACTATCATTCTCGGCCCCGGTACAACTCCTTTTTCGATTGCTTTTTTCAAACCCACATCATCATACATTGCGCCTTCAGTTCCGAGATCTCTTACGGTTGTAAAACCCGCCAATAAAGTTGCTTTTGCATGATTCACTGCCCTTGCAGTTCTTTCCGCTCTTGATTCTTTCAGCACCTGGTCATCCCATGAAGTTTCGTTATACGGATGAAGAAATAAATGAGAGTGACCTTCGATCAAACCTGGCAGCAAAGTCATTCCCTTCAACTCAATTATTTCTGTACCTGCAGGTAATTTAAACATCATTGCTCCTGCCTGTTCGATCTTATTATTTTTTACCAACACTACCCAATCACTATGCATTTGTTCGCCATCAAATACATGGTCAGGTTTCAGTAAAATATATTTATCTGTTTGCTGCGCACAACAAAAAATAAATGCAAACAATAAAGGAATGAATGAAAAATATTTTTTCATATCAACTTATTTAAAAGTACATCAGCGTATTCAGGTTTCTTTTTGAACATTGCATGAGCAAATGGACAAAGAGGTATGATCTTAATATTATGGGTTCTTGCATACTCAACAGCCGTATGTAACAGTTGCTTGCCCACATTCTTGCCTTTCAGCTTTTCATCTACATCGGTATGTTCAATGATCATTTTATCGGGGGATGGCATGGTGTAAACCATTTCTGCCAGTTTTTCGCCATCTATTTCTACATAAAACAGGCCTTTGTTTCCGATCTTCTTATTTTGTATCTGCATGGCTTAAAACTATCAAAAATAATTTGCTTTAGTCAAATTGAAGCTGCATATTTGCAGTAGCATGAATAAGCAAACAATAAATAATCAGTGGTGGTGGCATACAACTCTTCCGGGGCTGTAGTGACACGCTGTGTTTATTTATAAACATATACTAAGCCCCGACAGTATCGTCGGGGTTTTTTGTTTACATGCTGTAATGTAATTGAACAATATAAAGCGACATGAAAAAGATTATTGTTAATACAACAATTAAAAGACTCCTTGCGGATGTATATACACCAGTAGGCATCTACCTCCGGCTGCGTGATCGTTTCCGGGATACAATTCTCCTGGAAAGTACCGACAATCATGTTGCTGAAAATAGCTACTCTTTTATTTGTGTAAATGCTATTGGTGGTATTGAAATAACAGATGCCAGCAGTATCGAATTCAAACTACCGGGACAAAAACCTGAAAGAATTGAACTCAAAAATTCAGGCGAAGTACCACAACTCCTTTGGGATTTTATGCATCGGTTCGAAATCACAAAATCTGAAATTAAGGAAGCAAGATTTGCACAAGGGTTATTTGGTTATACTACTTATGATGCAATTCAGTTTTTCGATACAATTCGTCTTTCAGCCCGAAATTCACAACCAGCATCTATTCCTTTGATGCGTTACCGCTTCTACCAATATGTAATTGCATTCAATCATTTTAAAGACGAGTTGTTTATTCTCGAAAATAATATCAACGGAATTGAATCGGATTCAACTTTACTTGAATCTTTGATCCGTAGTAAAGATGTACCTGTTTATCCTTTTAAAGCAAAAGGAAATGAGCAATCCAATATGAGTGATGATGATTACAGGGAAATGGTAAAGAAAGGAATTACAAGTTGCCATCGTGGTGATGTGTTTCAAATTGTATTGAGCAGAAGATTTCAGCAGGCATTTACAGGCGATGAGTTTAATGTATACAGGGCACTGCGTAGTATCAATCCTTCTCCGTATTTATTCTTCTTCGATTATGGCGACTATAAGTTAATGGGTTCTTCACCGGAGGCGCAACTGGTTGTTCAGAATGGCAAAGCGGTCGTTCACCCGATCGCCGGCACATTCCGAAGAACAGGTGATGATGATAAAGATCATTTGGCGGCAGAGTTACTGGCTGGTGATAAAAAAGAAAATGCCGAACATGTAATGTTAGTTGATCTTGCCCGTAATGATCTTAGTCGTATCTGTGATGATGTGAAAGTTTCTCACTACAAAGAAATACAATACTACAGTCATGTTATTCATATGGTGAGTGAGGTAACTGGTAAAGTGAGAGAGGGGAGTAATGTATTTGAATTGCTTGCTAAAACATTCCCGGCAGGTACATTAAGTGGTGCACCGAAATTTAAGGCAATGGAATTGATCGATTCGTATGAACCTACTGCAAGAAGTTATTATGGCGGCGCTATCGGTTTTGTTGGCTTTGATGGCAGTTGCAATCATGCCATCATGATCCGCACTTTTCTTAGCAGCAACAATACGTTGACATCACAGGCCGGTGCTGGTGTAGTGGTAGCAAGCAAACCTGAAAGTGAATTGCAGGAAGTAAATAATAAGCTCGGAGCGTTGAAGAAGGCTATTGAAAAAGCGGAAACCCTCTAAATCTCCCTAAAGGGAGACTTAAGAAGAGTCTTTGAGAAGGAAATGACATTATAAACTTTAAAACTATAAAGCCCCTTTAGGGGTTTGGGGTATGAAAATATTAGTTTTTGATAATTACGATTCATTTACTTACAACCTTGTTCACCTGGTTGAGAAGATCACACATACTAAGGTTGATGTGTACAGGAATGATAAGATTGCAATGGAGAAAGTGAATGAATATGATAAAATAATTTTATCTCCGGGCCCCGGCATTCCTGAAGAAGCCGGTTTGTTGTTGCCTTTGATAAAAGAATATGCATCCCGGAAATCCATACTGGGTGTGTGTTTGGGGCATCAGGCTATCGGGCAGGCATTTGGTGGAAAGCTGGAGAATTTAAGTTCGGTTTTTCATGGAGTAGCAACTAAGATAGATGTTGGGAGTCAGGAGTCGGGAGTCAGGAGTCCCTTATTTGAAGGATTGCCTGATGAATTGGAAGTTGGTCGTTATCATTCATGGGTTGTTTCAGAGGAAAATTTTCCAAATGAACTTGAAATAACGGCAAGAGATGAAAGCGGAATGATAATGGGTTTACAACATAAAAAGTTTGATGTACAGGGTGTGCAGTTTCACCCGGAAAGTGTGTTGACGCCTATGGGAGAAAGTATTTTAAGAAACTGGTTAAACCCCCAAACCCCCTAAAGGGGGCTTTAGGGAACTTAATATGTAAAGTCTTTATTGGATTAATGAAAAGGAATAATCGGCTATAATTTATTAACTATAAAACTAAGTTCCCCTTTAGGGGACAGGGGTATGAAAAAGATCCTTCAATATTTATTCGAACACAAAACACTTAGCCGTGAACAGGCAAAAGAAGTTTTAGTAAACATCGGTAAGGGAATTTATAATGAACATGAGATTACTGCTTTCATGACTGTATATCTTATGCGTAGCATTATAATTGAAGAATTGCAGGGTTTCCAGGATGCATTGCTTGAATTGTGTGTACCAGTTAATTTGAATGGTCATCAAACAATGGATATTGTTGGTACCGGTGGTGATGGTAAGAACACATTTAATATTTCTACTCTTAGTTGTTTTATAGTAGCAGGTGCCGGGCAAAAAGTGGCGAAGCATGGTAACTATGGAGCTTCTTCTATAAGCGGTGCAAGTAATGTAATGGAGCAACTGGGATACAAATTTAAAAACAATAATGACGCATTGAAGAAAGAAGTTGAAGAAGCTGGAATTTGTTTTTTACATGCACCAATGTTTCATCCTGCGTTAAAAACTGTTGGGCCAATTCGTAAGAACCTTGCTATGCGAACATTCTTTAATATACTTGGGCCAATGGTAAACCCTGCTGCACCGGCTTATCAACTCGTTGGTGTTTTTAATTTAGAAATGGCAAGAATTTATAATTACCTCTTACAACTTTCTGACCGGGCCTTCACTATCATTCATGGGCTTGATGGGTATGATGAAATATCATTGACCAACGATACAAAAGTGATTACAAATAAAGGAGAGAAGATAATGACACCTGAGCAATTAGGAAAAAGGATGGTTATGGCTTCGGATATCACAGGAGGAAACAGTGTTGAAGAAGCAGCAAAGATTTTTACTACTATATTAAAAGGTGAAGGCACATTTGCCCAGAATGCAGTAGTGCTGGCTAATGCTGCTATGGCTTTGAACTGTACGGGTAAATATAAAACATATGATGAGGCATATAATGCTGCTGTAGAAAGTTTGGAAAGCGGAAAGGCTAATCAATGTTTACAAAAACTAATTAGCATACAGTGATGAATATCTTAGAACGGATAATAGAAACTAAAAGAGGAGAAGTTAAAAACAGGAAATTAGCCAAGCCTGTAGCTGAGCTGGAGTCAAGTGAGCTATACGCAAGAAAAACATTTTCGCTGAAAGAATTTTTAAATGATAATACGAGAACAGGAATTATTGCTGAGTTCAAACGAAAATCACCATCAAAAGGAATAATAAACGATAAAGCAGATGTACTGGAAGTAACAACAGCTTATGCCGATAATGGGGCTTCCTGCTTATCCGTTCTTACGGATCAATATTACTTCGGTGGAACCAATGATGACCTTATAAAAGCAAGAATCAATGAAGTGCCGATACTGAGAAAGGATTTTATTATTGAGCAATACCAAATTACAGAAGCTAAATCAATCGGGGCTGACGTAATTTTGCTGATAGCAGCATGCCTGTCGCCAGCAGAAGTGAAGAGGCTGGCCGGCTTTGCAAAAAGCTTAGGGCTTGAAGTATTACTAGAGCTGCATGATGAGGAAGAGTTGGGGCATATTTGTGATGAAACAGATATAATAGGGATCAATAACCGCAACCTTAAAACATTTGAAGTAGATATTGAAAGGAGTTTGCGTATGGCAGAAAAGATCCCGGCTGGCAAAATTAAAGTGGCCGAGAGCGGAATCAGTTCAGTTGAAAATATTTTATTATTTAAACAGCATAGCTTTAGAGGTTTTCTCATTGGGGAAAATTTTATGAAAGCGGAAGACCCAACGATTGCTTTTGCAGAATTTGTAAAACAATTAAAAGCAAAAGCACATGAAGATTAAAGTTTGTGGTAATACCTTACCCGAACAGGTCAGCGCCTTTGATGAAATGGGTGTGACATTAGCCGGGTTTATTTTTTATCCAAAATCGCCGAGATATTTGGGGCAAAAAATAACTGCGGAAAAAATGAAACAGATCAAAGGCAAGATCGTGAAGGTGGGAGTGTTTGTAAACCCAACCTATGATGATTTGAAAAAAACAGTGGATGAATACCGGCTGGATATGGTACAGTTGCACGGAGATGAAACACCAAAGTTCTGCGAGAAGATCGCTGATTATATTTCTGTGATCAAAGCATTTCGCCTGAGTGAAAATGATAGCCTGGAATGGATGACCAATCCTTTCCTGGAAGTATGTGATTTTTTTATGTTTGATACACTCGGAGTAGGTTACGGTGGTACAGGCAAAAAATTTGACTGGTCCGTGTTGGAAAAAGCACCCCCACGCAAACCATATTTTCTCAGTGGCGGCATTGAGCCGGGTGACGAAGAAAAATTAATGAAATTTGTAACTACTGCAGCAGGAGAGAAATTATTTGCAGTAGATATTAATAGCCGGTTTGAAATTAGCCCCGGTGTGAAGGATGTGAGGAAAGTAAAGGATTTTACAACTAAGATTGGTATAACTAAAACATAACTGAAATGAATATTAAGGTTTGCGGTATTACACAACTGAAACAACTGCAGCAACTGGAAGCACTCAACATTGATTTTGCCGGATTGATCTTTTATAAGGAGTCGCCACGTTACGTAGGTGATAAGCTTTCAAAAAAGGACATCAAATCAGCAGACTTTGACCTGAAAAAAGTAGGAGTGTTTGTAAATCCTGAAATGATCGATGTGTTAGATGCTATTGATGAATATGGGCTGGATGCGGTACAGTTGCACGGCGATGAAACACCGGAAATGTGTGATGACCTTAGTAGTGAAGTGGAAGTGATAAAAGCTTTTCGTATAAAAGAAGATGACACGGATATTGATGCGATGGTAAAAGTATACGATAATGTATGTGATTATTATTTGTTTGACAAGGCTAGTGATTATAGCATTGGTGGTACCGGCAAACAATTTGACTGGGATATTTTAAAGAAAGCAAAAATTGAAAAACCATTCTTTCTCAGTGGGGGGATAGGACCGGATGATGCTGCAAAGATCAAATCATTCAGACATCCGGATTTTTTTGGAGTAGATATTAATAGTCGGTTTGAAAAAGAACCCGGCGTAAAAGATATGGGACTGGTGCTGGGGTTTAAGCAGGGATTGAAATAATGAATAGCATTACATAAAGTACAAGAGTGCGACGCAACAGAACCTAAATAGTAGCACAAAAGCTAAGTAAAAAAATGGCAACTACGAAAACATTTCAACAGCCAAACGAGCAAGGTTATTACGGAAAATTCGGGGGCGCCTATATTCCAGAAATGCTTCACCGCAATGTGGAAGAGTTGCGTACAAAATATCTTGATATCATTAATGAAGCATCTTTTCAGAAAGAGTTCCGTGAATTGCTGAAGGATTATGCAGGAAGGCCAACACCTTTATATCATGCAAAACGGTTGAGTGAAAAATTTGGAACAACGATTTACCTGAAACGGGAAGATCTTTGTCATACTGGTGCTCATAAGATCAATAATACTATTGGACAAATTTTATTAGCGTTGCGTTTAGGAAAGAAGAGGATCATTGCTGAAACAGGGGCAGGTCAACACGGTGTAGCTACTGCAACTGTTTGTGCTTTGAAAGGATTGGAGTGTATTGTTTACATGGGAGAAAAAGATATTGAACGGCAGGCGCCGAATGTAGCCCGAATGAAAATGCTTGGTGCTACCGTGATACCAGCAAGAAGCGGCAGTAAAACTTTGAAAGATGCAACGAATGAAGCTATCCGCGATTGGATAAATAATCCTGTTGATACACATTATATAATTGGAAGTGTAGTAGGGCCGCATCCTTATCCGGATATGGTGGCACGTTTTCAAAGTGTGATAAGTGAAGAGATCCGCTGGCAGTTAAAAGAAAAAACCCGCCACGGCGGGCAGGTTGGAACTGAATTACCATCTCATGTTATTGCATGTGTAGGTGGCGGCAGTAATGCAGCGGGTGCATTCTATCATTTTTTAGATGAGCTTTCAGTTAAATTGATCGCAGTAGAAGCAGCGGGTCACGGAGTGAATACTCAATTCAGTGCCGCTACTACAGCATTAGGTACCCCCGGCATTCTGCATGGCAGTAAAAGTTTATTGATGCAGACACCAGATGGTCAGGTAGTAGAGCCACATAGTATTTCAGCTGGGTTGGATTATCCGGGTATCGGCCCTTTGCATGCACATTTATTTGAAAGCGGCCGCGGTGAATTTTTAAATGCAACAGATGATGAAGCTTTGGCTGCAGCATTTGAACTAGCGAAGTTGGAAGGAATTATTCCTGCATTGGAGAGTGCACATGCTTTGCATGCATTGAATATAGTGAAGTTTGAGGCAAAAGATAAAGTGGTGCTTTGTTTAAGTGGTAGAGGGGATAAGGATTTAGCCGCGTATATGAAACAAATGCCCCTCTAAATCTCCCCTGAAGGGGAGACTTAGGACTCTGAAATTTAAGGATTCATTATTTTTTTATTTACGGCATATGGCAAATATGTTTTATGGCGCAATTAAACCAATTTTTACAAGAGCTGAGATATTGAGAAAGAACCCGACTCATGAGGAAATGTTGTTGTGGCAATTTTTAAAAGTAAATCAATTAGGAGTAAGATTTAAGCGACAGCATCCGATATGGTTGTATATAGCTGACTTTTATTGTCACGAATTAAAATTAGTTATCGAAATCGATGGCTCAGTTCATAATATTAAGGAAGTTATGGAAAATGATATTATAAGGGAGGATGATATAAAATCGTTTGGTATAAAAGTCGTCAGGTTTAAAAACTATGAAATAAGAAACGAAATTGAAAATGTAATTGAGAAAATGAAAGCAGTAATTAATGAAATAAAGTGTAATGCAAGAGACAACGAAAAATAGAATTGACAGAGTCTTTGAAAGTCCCCCTTCAGGGGGATTTAGGGGGCAAATACTTAATGTCTATTGTACAGCAGGTTATCCTCAGTTGAATTCAACATTGGATGTGATGAAGGCACTGCAGGAAAACGGAGCTGACATCATTGAACTCGGCATGCCATATAGTGATCCGCTGGCTGATGGGCCCGTTATTCAGCAGAGCAGCAGCATTGCATTGGCAAACGGGATGACAATGAAAACACTTTTTGAACAGCTAAAAGATTTCAGAAACGAAATTACTGTGCCGGTAGTGTTGATGGGATATATGAACCCTGTTTTACAATATGGATTTGAAAATTTTTGCAAGGATGCAGCGGCAGTTGGAATTGATGGGTTGATTTTACCTGATCTGCCCCAATATGAGTTTGAAACAGAGTATGGTGCTATTATTAAAAAATATGAGATAGACTTTATTTTCCTTGTTACACCAGAAACAAGTAATGAAAGGATAAAGGAGTTGGATGATTTAAGCACAGGATTTTTATATGCTGTTTCTTCTTCATCTACTACAGGCTCAGATAAGAACATGACGGATATTACCGCTTACCTTCAAAAACTGCAAAGTTTAAAGTTGAAAAATCCTGTCCTGGTTGGTTTTGGCATAAAGGATAAACAAACATTTGAGGCTGCCTGTGCTTATGCAAACGGGGCCATCATTGGCAGTGCATATATCCGGGCACTGGAGAACACTGCAGATGTTAAGTCCGTCACAAAAACCTTCCTTTCATCCATAAAATAGCCGCTATATACCGTTTATAAACATCTGTAGACTGCCGATATAATCTTCGGTTTTTTAGTTTTAAATTTGAGCCTTTAAAATCCGTAATAATGTATAAAAAGTTTTTATTTCTCATTTTCACCTTGATCAGTGGCTTAGCCTATTCACAAATGGGGGATTTTGGTTTTACGATCAATGGTAAACTGACCGGCGTACCAAATGGTACTGAGATCAAATTAACCGAGAACGATAAAGAGGTTGGCAGGACGAAAATGTATAATGGACTTTTCACTATCAAAGGAAAAGTGGGTGAACCAGTCTTAGTAAAATTGTCTTTAGGTACTATTCGGGCAGTGGATATATATCTTGAAAACAAAACGATCGCAATTTCAGGTAATGCAGCTGCCAATGCTATTAGCCCATTAAAAATTTCAGGTTCTTCATCTCATAAAGATTTTGAAGATTTTAAAAAAATATTTGATCCCCGCGTTGAGAAAATGAGCAATATAGCAAACAAGATAAATTCCAGTTGGCCGGGTGCAGAAAGGGATTCAATGATGAAGGAGTACAATGTTATACTGGAAGATATACAATCACAAATTGACAAATTTATAAAGGCCAGGCCCAAATCTTACGTATCACCATTTGTACTGTATGTAACAACACAGTTGTATGATGATCCTATGTTACTTGAGACACGATATAATTATCTTGACCAGTCTATAAAATCATCTGTTCTTGGGATTTCATTGGGAGAATATATCAAATCAATAAAGATCGCTTCTATTGGTACCCTGGCGCCGGAATTTTCTCAAGCAGATACACTTGGTATTCCTGTTGCTCTTTCATCTTTCAGAGGTAAATATGTTTTAATTGATTTCTGGGCAAGCTGGTGTGGCCCCTGTCGGAATGAAAACCCAAATGTTGTTGCCAGCTACCACAGGTTTAAGGAGAAAAATTTTACAGTGCTCGGCGTATCACTTGACAAGCCAGGGCAAAAAGACAAATGGCTGGATGCAATACATGCAGATAATCTTGCGTGGACACAGGTCAGCGATTTACAGTTTTGGAATAATGCGGCAGCACAACTTTATAAAGTAGGCAGCATACCACAGAATTTTTTAATTGACCCTACAGGGAAAATAGTAGCAAAAAACCTTCGCGGACCAGCACTCGATTCTAAGCTGTGTGAATTATTAGGTTGTAATTAATAATATAAAGGAATAAAAAAAAGCCGTTCCGATAACATCGGGACGGCTTTCTTTTTAGTTAACATCTTTTCCTGCTTTTAGTTTATCGATCATTGCTGATACATTGTTCTTGTTATTTGTATCAGGTGCTAAAGGCAATGCCTGGTTAGCAAAGTTCAATGCAGATTTATAATCTCCATTTGCCGAGTGTCCTCTTACCATACCCATCAACGTTGTAAACTGGTTAGGGTATTTTGCGTAGTTAGATTTAAACACTTCCAGTGCTTCTTTATTTTTTTTCTGACCAAGTAATTGCCTGCCGTACTGGTGAACTTCATTCATTGTTGCAATAGGAAGAGCTTTCTTCATTACTTCAGCTGCATCATTTGGTTTACCGAGCTTTTCAAGTATTTGTGCTTTTGTGCTCCAGGCACGGAAAGATTTGTCACCTTCAAAACCCGGGCTGGTAGCAGAGTCTGCCCATAGCAATGCTTCTTCAAGATTTATATTTCGCTGCAGGCACCAATCAGCAGCCTGTGCCCAGCCTTGCCAGATAAAACCTTTATCCGTTCTTAATTCATTTCTGAAAGATTCAAGTTGTGTTTTTACATAATCAACTTCCACGTTAAAAGGGATTGATAGTTTTTCCCAAGTAAGTGCTATTGTGGATGAATTTTCTTTTTCGTTTAAAAATTCATATTTCAGCCACTCGGTTAATTGAGCCTGTGCAACCGGTTTTACTTTCACTCTCAATGCATCTTCTTTATCATTGTAATAATAACTTCCCCATGAACCGGCATTTTTAGAAAATATAAGTGTGCATTCATCAGTGCCATAAGCAATGAAAAAACCATATTTACCAGCAGGTAGATCTTTTCCTTCAATTTTTACATCCGTAGAAAATTCTATTGTTGTGTTTTCATTGGCTCCTGCACGCCAAGGAGCTTGTCTTGCACTTCCAAATCCCTGGTCAATAAACCCGGCATGAACCAATTGTCCCCATATTTTCCCTTCACGTCCTTTTACACCCGGCCGGTCATAGTTGATAGATACTTTTGTAAGGCCTACCTGTTCAGTTACGGATGCTTTTTTATTTCCACCGCTCGGTAAAACAGTAAGTGGGATCTGGGCTATAGAAATAAAAGTGATAAGCAAGAAGCAGATTGAAACTAATAACGATTTCATGATTGAAGTTTTAAGCAATCTACATTTTGCAGGCCATCCAGCGCAGTGTTTTTGATAAGAGCCTCTTTTTCATTATGCAGCGATAGAGTTTGTGGATATATGGTATCCGTAAAATCTGTAATGCCGTAAACAGGTAGATTATACGAACAGTATGGATAGGCAAAAGTGATACTACGAAATAGCCTTTCAGGAAAGTACTCAATTTTTTCAGGCTGATTATTAAATGCTTCTACCCGGGGCATATTAAGAATAATTTTATGGTGTAACCTATGAGATAACCAAATCCAGTACCTATGAAATATATCTGTACTCTCATACCGGTATATTTATTTTATATATCAGTATCAGCACAAACAGGCTCCAGTTGCGCTACACCGCATGTCTTAATCCTCGATGGAGTTACAAGAACTTATGCAACATCTGCCAGTACCGGCAATGCAGTTATTTGTACAATGCCAGGCAGTACTCCCATTACCTATTTTTCTGTAACTACGAATGCATCTGCTCAAATGCCTTTGTTAAACATTACTGGCCCCGGTGGAACAAATTGTGAGGTTGCCATGTATGATGGTGCTTGTTCAGGAGGTAATCTTGAAGCTGCTTCCAGTATTTGTTTTTATGATGCTACTGGTCTTTGGGCTCCTGCTCATAATTTTTCACTTACACCTAATGCAACTTATAATCTCCGGGTTAAAACGCTTACTGCCGGAAACATATCAATAAATGCACGGCTTTATACGGCACCTAATAATACATGTTCAGGTGCTACAACACTTGGACCTATACCTATCTGGGATCATAATGCCTGCAACCTTCCTGATCTTACCGTTAATCCATCTTATCTCTGTGCATTCAGCGTGGAGAATACAGCCTGGTATACTTATACACTTGCAAGCACTGGTTCAAGTACTGTAAATATCACAAGTATTGGCTGCGATAATGGAGATGCAAATAACAGTAATGGATTCCAGATCGGATTTTTTACAGGCACCTCCTGTGCGAGTCTTATACCCCTTACCTGTTCATCTAATTCAGGGGCTACGGTGTCTGCTAGTACCGGGACCCTGCCTGCTGGTACAAGGGTAGCGGTGGGTATCGATGGAGTTGCGGGTTCTAACTGCCAGTACCAGATCAGCGCTAGCAACTCAGTAGGTCTTGCTGCTTATATTAAATATTTTACTGCTGAAAAAGTATCCCGTTCAAACCTTATCAAATGGGCAAGCTTGCAGGAGTTTAATAATAATTATTACGAGGTTGAAAGAAGTGCAAATGGAAAAGATTTTATTCCGGTTGGAAGAGTGGAAGGAGCACTTGAATCTTTCAGCGAAAAATTATACAGGCTCGAAGATGATAACCCGCTTCCAGGTAAATCTTTTTACAGGTTAAAGCAGGTTGACATTGATGGAAATATAAAGTATCACAGAATTGTTTCGGTTAACAGGTCGGATATGCCTTATGTTGATCTGAGTTTTGAGAATCCTGTATCTGCCAATTTAGTTTTGAATATTCAAACCAACCAGCTGGGTAAATTAAATCTAAGGGTCATTTCCATGCAGGGACAAGTGATGTTTAATGAAACAATGAAATGTATGAAAGGTGAAAATTATTTCTCTAAAAATTTCTCAACATTACCACCGGGGAAATACATCATTGAAGCAACCAATGAAAAAATGCGGGTTACAAAAACGCTGATCAAAACAAACGGAACCTCAAACGTTAAGTAAACAAGTACTGTACTCATTATTAAAATAAAAAAAGGCTGTCATTTCTGACAGCCTTTTTGTTTGTTATTTGATCAATGATTAATTCGGGCTTAACACAATCCCTTTTGAATTGTACTTGCCTACCTTAACCACGTATGCAATCTTTGATTTCTGCACACCTGGAACTTTGAATGTTACTACTTCATCCCTGTTAGCAACTATTGTTCTTTTGATCTCAGAAATTTTCTGACCATCAATTGTAAAGAACTCGATTGTTGCCTGGCCGCTTACAGGAGCATTAATTCTCAAAGAGAAGTTCTGCTCTTCATAAGGGTTAGGGAAAGCTGTTACATTCAGTTCATTGGCAGGAAGCGCCTGTCTTACTACATGGCTACTGCTTCCTCTGTTAGAAGAAACGTAAGCAACATAACCTTCAAGCAGTACGCAATTGTCAAATACATTATTGATCCTGTCAACTGCACCAGCTATATCACTAAGGCTAAGCGGGCTGACATTTACACCACCCAATGCATCATTTGCAAGTTGCAACAATCCTGCTGCAGTGGCTGGATAGCCATGACTTGACATATATGAAACAACTGTTGGTGAAATAAGCTCAACTGTATCTCTTGTACCCGGAACAGGAACAAGTGAACCACATACTCTATCTGATATAATCGCAGAATCACCATTCAGGATCAGGCTTCCAATACCACTACCTACAACCTTCGTATTGAAGTAGAAAGTGATTGTTTGCGCTAACAATGTGTTCCTGATCTTTCCGTTACCTGCCAATGGAGCTACAGGCCATGAAGGTGCATTTGAATACTTAGGTGCATTGCTATAAATATCTGCTCCTAATACGAATGATCCTCCGCCACCAGGCAACATCTTAAGGATATTGCTATTGGCTCCGTTGTTAACATCAGAGAGACTAACTACCCAATACTTGTTATTGCTTTGTTTACCAAATACAACAGAATCACCAGGCTCACTGTCAAGAGCAGTCGCCATTAATGAATGCTGAAGAACTGTTTGTCCATTTGGCAAGCAAATAGTACCACCGTATTGACCATAACCACCCTGAGTCAATGTACATATAGGTACACAACATTTAACTCTGATAGTCTGGGTATGTACTGCAGTATTTCCACAAGCGTCAGTAGCAGTCCATGTTCTTACTATGATACGCTGGAATCCTGTTTGACAATTTGATGGATTATCAGTCTGTCCATTGTACACAACTCCAGGTGTGCCACCACAATTATCAGTTGCAGTTACAGTTGGAACTGTTGGAATCGCTGCACTGCAATCAAGATCAACACTTGCAGGCGGATTCGTGAATACAGGTGCAATTACATCTACAGTCCATGTAGCTGTTCTTGAAGTAGATGAAGAATTATTACAAGCATCGCTTGCATTCCAAGTCATAGTCTGTGTTCTTGTACAACCAGTAGTAGTGATCGTACCGGCAGTAGAAGTAACAG
>Ga0066652_100000026_pt1 | contig 122717 bp, 118 predicted proteins | sample GraSoiAngelo_101_FD_71413 | JGI IMG/M metagenome (GOLD analysis project Ga0066652, IMG submission 71413) | Grasslands soil microbial communities from the Angelo Coastal Reserve, California, USA - 14_0903_02_30cm | ecosystem: Environmental > Terrestrial > Soil > Grasslands | place: USA... | reverse complement strand
AACTATTCTGCGCCAATGATACTTTGGGGTTCCCCCATGGGAAAGTAGGGCATCGCCAGGCTACTTACACTTAAAAACCCGCTTTTCGCGGGTTTTTGCTTTGGGGTTTTGTTAATTGTTTAATGGTTAGTTTACTTGAAAATTCAAATACACTATAAACTGGAAGATTTCGCTTATGAGCTTCCTGAAAAACTAATTGCGCACTATCCAACAAAGCAGCGAACTGATAGTCGATTGCTTTGTTTAAATAAAACAACCGCAGCGATTCAACATAAAAAATTCAAAGATATTTTAGATTTTATAAATCCTGGGGATTTGTTAGTTTTAAATAATACGCAAGTTATTCCTGCGCGTTTATATGTAAAAAAAACCACAGGTGGAAAAATAGAAATTTTAATTGAAAAAATTGTCAATAAGAAATGTGTTTTAGCGCAATTAAAGTCAAGTAAGCCAGTTAAATTAGGAACTATCCTGATATTAGAAAATGGAGTAAGTCTAGAAGTTACCGCACGTTCCGATCATATATTCGAATTAACTTTTTTGATCGAACCTAACCCTTCTATTTTAGAGCTCTTAAATAAAATCGGTCATATCCCATTACCCCCTTACATCCAAAGAGCGGATGAATTATTTGACTGGGAGCGTTATCAAACTGTTTTTGCATCTTCTCCCGGTGCTATTGCAGCGCCGACAGCAGGTTTACATTTTGATGAAGAATTGTTAACCCAGTTAAAAGCAAAGGGTGTGAATATTGCATATATTACTTTGCACGTTGGTTCAGGAACTTTCCAACCCATACGAAGTACTCGTCTTGAAGATCATCGTATGCATAATGAGCATGTTACGGTTTCTGAAGCGGTGTGTGAACAAATAACCCAAGCAAAACAGAATCATAAACGTGTGATTGCGGTGGGAACTACTGTAGTAAGAAGTTTAGAAACTGCGGTTTTAAATAATCAAATAAAACCTTTTTTTGGAAACACCGGCCTTTTTATTTATCCGGGTTTTAATTTTAGCTGTGTTGATGCCATAATTACCAATTTTCATTTGCCACAATCAACCTTATTGATGTTAGTGTGTGCCTTTTCAGGTTATGAGTGCACCATGCAAGCGTATCATGAGGCGATTAAGCAGAATTATCGATTTTTTAGTTATGGTGACGCGATGTGGATTAGCGCAACTTAATGCTAATTTGCGAATACGCGGCGAACCAGGTAAATTGCTTGGCTTGATATTATTATTCCGATAGGAGAAATTATGAATTTTTTAATGACTGATGCATTGGCTCAATCAGCAGCTACCTCTGTATCTCCGCAAGCGGGTGGATATTCGCAAATTTTAATTTTATTAGGCTTTGTAGTTATTTTTTACTTATTATTATGGCGGCCACAAGCAAAACGTGCAAAAGAGCATCGACAATTAATGGCTAGCTTAGCAATAGGAGATGAAGTAACTACCACCGGTGGAATAGTGGGTAAAATTACTCGACTAGAAGGCGATTTAGTTAGTTTAAAGATTGCAGAAAACGTAGAAATTCATTTACAAAAAGCAGCGGTTTCTAGTGTATTACCTAAAGGAACTATAAAGTTTTAAATCTTTTATGCTCAATAAATACCCTCTCTGGAAAAATGTATTATTAATAGTGCTGTTAGTGCTTGGTTTTATTTATGCCGCACCTAATCTTTTTCCAGAGCAGCCAGCAGTACAAATTTCGCCTTCAACCGCAATCATGCATGTTAACCTGGAGGCTTTACAATCCAACGTTAATAAGTTGATGAAAGGAGCACAGATTTTTCCTACTCATGAAGAGCTAAATCAACAAACGCTTATACTGCGATTTAATAACACGGATACTCAGCTTAAAGCTAAAGATATTTTATCCTCTTCATTAGGAGATGATTATACTGTAGCGGTTAATTTATTATCATCGGCACCTCGTTGGATGCGGACAATTGGCGCATCGCCGATGAAACTTGGATTGGATCTGCGCGGTGGCGTGTATTTTGCTTTAGAAGTCGATATCAATAATCTTATTGCACAGCGCATGCAAGGCTTAGCAAAAAATATTAGCGAAAATCTACAACAAGCGCGCATTCGCTATTTGGACTTAACGCCAAAAGAGAAACAATTATCCATTTTTTTCAGAGATACAAGTAGCTTAATGCAAGCAAAGAGTTTGTTGCAACAGCAGTTTCCAGCATTTGAATTTAGTCAAGCAATAGACAATCCCAAACAATTGCGGGTAGTTTGGTTGGAGCAAGGACTCAATAATTTACGACAACTCACTATAGACCAAACTATTAACACGCTGCGTAATCGAATTAATGAGTTAGGCGTTGCAGAACCTATTGTTCAGCAGCAAGGGAATAATCGAATTTTAGTCGATTTACCGGGTGTCCAGGACATAGCCCGGGCACAGCAGATTTTAGGAGGAACAGCGACCATAGAATTTCGCTTAGTAGATACCTTACATGATCCACATCTAGCCCAAGTAAATAATATTTCACCTGCGGGTTCACAATTATATCAATATGAAAATCAACCGGTATTATTGAATAAACAAGTTATTTTAACCGGTAACTCGATTACCGATGCTTCAACTAGCTTTGATGAATCAGGACGTTCTGCGGTAAGTATTAGTTTGGGTGGAGGGGGAGAAAGTTATTTTCACCAAGTGACGGGTGAAAATGTGGGTAAACCTTTGGCTATTGTGTATGTAGAAACTAAAAGCAGTATAAAAGTGGTCAATGGAAAAATGATTCACATTCCTCGTAAAGTGGAGAGAATTATTAGTATTGCTAGAATTCAGACGGCCCTCCCACCTAATTTTCAGGTAACCGGGCTAACTAATCCACAAGAAGCTTTAAACTTATCCTTACTATTACGAGCCGGTGCATTGCCTGCGCCTATTTATGTCGTGGAACAACGAACTATTGGCCCGCAATTAGGCGCTGAGAACATTCATAAAGGCGTTATTTCTATTGTTGTCGGATTTATTTTAGCAGTTGTGTTTATGGCAGCTTATTATGGTGTGTTTGGTGTAATAGCGGATATCGCCTTGGCGGTTAATTTAATATTGTTAGTTGCTTTGTTATCTTTACTAGGTATGACACTCACCTTGCCAGGTATGGCAGGGATCGTACTAACGGTTGGCATGGCAGTTGATGCGAACGTTTTAATTTTTGAACGTATCCGCGAAGAATTACGCAGTGGCGTGTCGCCTCAATCCAGTATTCATGCCGGTTATGATCGTGCTTTAATTACTATTGTTGATGCTAATGTGACAACTCTAATAGTTGCATTAATATTATTTGGCGTAGGTACCGGCTCAATCAAAGGATTTGCAGTGACTTTAACGATAGGATTACTCACTTCAATGTTAACCGGTATTATGATAACAAGAGCCTTGATCAATGCATGTTGTGGGGGACGTCCTCTAAAACGTTTGCCGATTGGTATTTAGTTTTAAAGAGTAAAAGCTGTGGAATTTTTTAAAAAACAAACCAATATCAATTTTTTAGGCCTACGTCGTTGGGCAGTGGGTTTATCTTTACTATTAGTTATTATTTCAGCGGGCTCCTTAATCGTCAAAGGTTTACATTGGGGCTTAGATTTTACGGGTGGTAGTCAATTACAAGTTTCTTTTAATCATACCGCAGATATACCTTTATTAAGAAAACAATTAGAGTCAGCCGGATTTAACGATATCCTAGTGCAAAGTTACGGAACTTCCCGCGACGTACTGATAAGCTTGGCACCACACCAGCACACTACCCAACATGATTTAAGTGTGAAAATTATAAAAGCTTTACCGGGTGCACAATTAAAACAAATTGAATATATAGGTCCTCAAGTAGGGCGAGAATTAGCAACACAAGGTGCGTTAGCTGTTTTTATTGCACTGTTAGGTATCATGATTTATATCGCACTGCGTTTTGAATACCGATTTGCAGTAGGTGCTGCAGTTGCTTTAATTCATGATCCTATTGTAATTTTAGGAGTATTTTCTTTGTTTGGTATTGAATTCAATCTCACTGCATTAGCAGCTATTTTAGCCGTGATAGGTTATTCACTGAATGATTCGATCGTTATTTTTGATCGGATTCGTGAAAACTTTCGTAAACTTCGTAAAGGTACCGCAATAAAAGTGGTTAATTTGTCTATTAATCAAACCCTATCACGTACTATAATGACATCGGCTACTACTTTGCTGGTTGTGCTTTCCCTGTGTGTTTTTGGCGGAACAATGATTCATAGTTTTGCTTTAGCGTTGGTAATAGGAATTGTGGTTGGAACTTATTCTTCGATTTATGTGGCAGGAACTATCGCCGTTGCATTAGGTTTAGATCGACGGAATTTTTTACCTTCAGTAAAAACTGTAGATGACAGACCTTAATTCCTGTGTTTTTTTAGTCTTTCAAATCTAAATCTTTTGTATTTGTCCTATTGAGACCCTGTTTGAATCTTAAGTTTTTTTAATAATTGCTTAAGCTATCGTTGATAGTATTTCTGAAGTAAAAAAGTTGGTTATTTTTGAAAAAAATAACCAAAATAGAGCTAAATTGAGCGTATAGAGCGTATAGATTGTAATACTAAAGGAGAGAGTTTGGGATTAGCGACAAGGATATGTCCGGTTTCAAAGTAGTTTTCGTTGCCTTTTATATCACAGGCAACTCCACCTGCTTCTTTAACCAATAAAACGCCCGCAGCCATATCCCAGGGCGCAACTTCAAGCTCCAAAGCGGCATCTAAGCGTCCTGCTGCCACATAAGCTAAATCAAGCGCCGCTGATCCGGTTCGGCGTATACCGCTTGCTTGGGACATCATGGCGCGTAAGGCATCTTTATTAATAGCAGCGTTAAGTGTGTTAAATCCTCGACTTGGGATAGTGATCCCTATCAAGGATTCCGGAATACTGGAACGTGAACTAACGCGTAAACGACGGGTAAAGCGTTGCGTATTATTTAAATAAGCGCCTTGGCCACGGGTTGCGGTAAACGTTTCTTGACGTAAGGGGTCATAGATCAAGGCATGTTCGATATAATCTTTTTCATTGTTTTTAATCGCGATAGATACTGCAAAATGTGGAAAATCATGGACATAATTACAAGTTCCATCAAGTGGATCAATAATCCAAGTGTATTTATCACCATGAATCGGCGCGCTTTCTTCAGCAATGATTCCATGATTGGGATAAGCCTCTTGGATAGTACTGATAATAATTTTTTCAGCTTTTAGATCTATCTCAGTGACAACGCCGCGATTGTCTTGTTTATGTTGCATACGAAGTCGGTCTAGACGGTTTAAACCGTCTAGGATAGTTTTGCCTGCCAGGCGGGCAGCGCGATCGGCGATATTTAAAAAAGGGTGCATGATTATTGATGTAGAGTGAAAACTAGTACTATATTTTTTAAAAGTGTAAGATGATACCATAGCTTATGCATCTAAAATATCTTTTAGATGCAATACAGCTTTAAATGCTAGGCATAAAGTATAAAAGACCTATATTGAAAGGTTTACATAAAAGATCATGTCTTTCTCACAGATTCGGATCGTGCTTGTGAATACCACCGATCCTGGCAATATTGGGGCTACCGCTCGTGCGATGAAAACCATGGGTTTAACACAACTTTATCTTGTTGAGCCTAAGTCTTTTCCGCATGTTAATGCATCAGTACGCGCGAGTAATGCGATTGATGTCCTGGCAGAAGCGGTCGTTGTTGATCATTTAACCGCTGCGCTGCAAGATTGCCATTTAGTTTTTGGAACCAGTACACGTATTCGGGAACTGAATTGGATTTCTTTAACTGCCCGAGCAGCGGCAGAAAAAATTGTTATTAACTCAAAGCAAAAAGTAGCAGTCGTCTTCGGGCGAGAACGATCGGGCCTTACTAACAAAGAATTACAACAATGTCATTTTCAAATTAATATTCCAGCCAATCCTAATTATAGTTCTTTAAACTTAGCTGCCGCAGTACAAATTATTTGTTACGAGTTACGGATGGCTTTTTTAATTGAACCTAAATTTGAAGAAAAAACGATCCAGTTGGCAGATGTCAAGATGCAAGAATATTTTTATCAACATTTACATGATTTACTCAATAAAATTGAATTTTTAAAACCGATTCGTAGCCAGCAAATTATGGATAGATTACGGCGACTATTCAGCCGATCCGAACTAGATATCAATGAAGTCAAAATTTTAAGAGGAATCTTGAGCACAATTGAAAAAAAATTAGTTTCTAAGCCATAAATTTGTCTTTCATGAATAATCAATTTAATTGCCAACTGATAAAATCCAGTAAAAGCTCTTACGCTCGCGTCACTCAAATAACGACAGCGCATGGTAGTGTGTTAACGCCTGCTTTCATGCCTGTTGGAACACGTGCTTTTGTTAATCATATGACGCCACATGATCTTAAGAGTACAGGTTCACAAATTATTCTAGGTGGCAATACCTATCATATGCTACTCAACCCTGGTATGGATATTATCTTGGCGAGCGGCGGGATGCACTGCATGATGGCTTGGGAGGGGCCTATGTTAACTGACAGTGGTGGTTTTCAAGTATTTAGTTTATCTAAAAATGCCAAAATTTGTCGGATTGATGCGGATGGAGCGCACTTTAAGCATCCTATTACGGGGAAGGTGAGCCATTTGACACCGAAAAGCTCTATCGAAGCCCAAAGAATTATTGGGGCAGATATCATCATGGCCTTTGATGAATGTACTCCTGAAAAGGGTGGTCGAGAAATTGCACTCGCTGCAATGGAACGAACACATCGTTGGTTGTTAGCTTCTAAAGCAGCGTATTTACATTCAGATGCAATTTATGGTCATGAACAAGCTTTATTTGGCATTATTCAAGGCGGGAGTTTTAGGGATCTTCGCGAAGTGAGTACGCAATTTATAGTAGACGTACAACTTGATGGCATTGCTATTGGTGGAGAGGTTATCGGTTTTGATATACAAAAAACTACGGAAGTTATTGATTGGATTCGGCCCTTATTGCCCGAAAATAAAGTTCGTTACACCATGGGCGTTGGATTGAATCCACAAGATTTGATTGATGTAGCGGCTAAAGGGATTGATTTATTTGATTGTGTTGCACCCACGCGAAATGCGCGACATGGTGCTCTTTATCATGGGAATGTTATTAAAAAAGGTAATTGGTTGGAATTTGTCAGTGAAAAAAATCAATCAAGAATTTTGATTAAAAAATCTATTTACGCAAAAGATGAAACCCCTATTTTAGCAGGATGCTTATGCTATACTTGTCAGCATTTTACACGAGCTTATTTACATTTTTTATTTAAACAAGGATCGTCACTTTATAACCAGCTGGCATGCATACATAATATACACATCATGCACAATGTTTGCGAACAAATTCGATGTTTTATCTTTGATGAATAAGTGACAAAAAATTTTAGTATATGATTGCCAGCGGTAATTTTTTATCGTTGTCTACGAAATAACATTGTTACAAAAGCAATGATAGCTAATATGATGAATATAAAAAAGATGATTTTTGCAACGCCAGCCGCTACGGTAAAAACACCGGTAAATCCAATAATGGCTGCAATGATAGCAATAGCTAGAAAGATAAATGCCCACGCTAACATAATATTTCTCCTTTATCTAAATTGGTTTAAGCCTTAAGGTTAGTTGATGAATCCAGTAGTCGCAAGTGGCGATATGTATTCTTAGAAAAGTGTCGTCATATTTTGGTCGTTTTGACAACAGGAGCATAAAATATGTCTATAAACGAATCACAAGCAATAGATACCATCTTAAAAGAAACCGAAGTTTATCCCCCGTCCAAAAAATTTTCTGATCAGGCGACGATTAAATCCATGGCTCAATATGACGAGATTTATCGTTATTCTATCGAACAGCCCGAACAATTTTGGGCTAACATTGCCGGCGAGCTACACTGGATGGAACCTTGGAAAAAAGTATTAACTTGGAAAGAACCGGATGCGATTTGGTTTACAGCGGGCAAAACCAACCTGGCTTATAATTGTTTGGATCGACATCTGGAACACTATTCTGAAAAAATCGCCTTGCTTTGGCAAGGGGAACCCGAAGAAAAACGTCAATTTACTTATAAGGAATTACATCAAGCGGTTGGTCAATTTACTAATGGTTTAAAAAAATTAGATGTAAAAAAAGGTGATTGCATCACGCTCTATATGCCTTTAGTACCAGAGCTCATCATTGCCGTTTTAGCGTGTGCACGTTTAGGTTGCATTCATAATGTGGTATTTGGTGGTTATTCAGTCATCGCTTTAGAAACGCGAATTCAAAATTCAAAATCTAAATTTGTGATTACTGCAGATGGAGGTTATCGACGTGGCAAGATCATCCCGCTTAAACAGGTCATGGATGAAGCCTTACTTAGCTGTCCGTTGGTAGAAAAGGTTATTATATTGCAACGGACTCATGCCGAAATTTCTTTAAAAAACGATCGTGATGTGTGGTGGCATGATGTCATTGCAGGACTTAGCACAGATTGTCCGGCCGAACCTATGGATAGCGAAGATACGCTTTTTATTCTTTATACTTCAGGTTCTACTGGGGAGCCGAAAGGAATTTTTCATTCAACCGCCGGCTATATGGTAGGCGCTTATTATACCTCCAAAATAGTTTTTGATTTAAAACCTGAAGACGTTTACTGGTGTACTGCCGATGTAGGTTGGATCACCGGTCATACTTATGTAGTTTATGGGCCACTCCTTAATGTAGCGACAGTGCTTATTTATGAAGGAGCTCCTGACTGGCCTAAACCGGATCGTTTTTGGCAACTTATTGAGTCTTATCGAGTTAGTATTTTTTATACAGCCCCGACGGCGATACGATCTTTTATGAAATGGGGAAATGAATGGATAACTAAAAAGGATTTATCTAGTTTAAGATTGCTTGGCAGTGTCGGTGAACCGCTAAACCCAGAAGCCTGGGTGTGGTATTTTGAAAAAATTGGGAATAAACAATGTCCTATTGTTGATACTTGGTGGCAAACAGAAACTGGCTCGATTATGATTGCGCCACTTCCTGGTGCAACACCGACTAAACCGGGTTCTGTTGCAAAACCTTTACCAGGTGTGGAAGTCGAGATTGTAGATCCGGCGACTGGTCTTAAGGTTAAAGAAGGACAAGGGGGTGGTTTAATCATTCGCCGACCGTGGCCGAGTATGTTACGTGGTATTTGGAATGATCGAAAAAGATATGTCGAGCAATATTGGAGTAAAGTTCCACATGCTTACTTCTCAGGTGATAATGCGCATTTTGATGCTGAGGATTATATTTGGATTATGGGGCGTACTGATGATGTGATTAAAGTTTCTGGACATCGTTTAGGATCAGCAGAAATAGAAGCGGTTTTAGATAGTTATCCGGCTGTTGCCGAATCTGCGGTAGTGCCTATTCCAGATAAAACAACCGGTCAGGCTATAGTCGCTTTTGTGGTGTTAAATGATACCGAAACTCCGACATCGAGCTTAAGAGCAAATATTATTAACCAGGTTAGAATGACTATTGGAGCCTTGGCACAACCTAAGCGTTTAATTTTTACAGTGGCCTTACCAAAAACCCGTTCTGGAAAAATTATGCGCCGATTATTACAAGACATTGCTGTCAATCGTCAAATTGAGCAGGATACATCGACATTAGAAGATTTTACTGTCCTTAAACAAATACAAGATCAGCAGAAACAAGAACAACAAAACGGAGAGTCAAACAATCATTATGCAGAATAAAAATGTCATTATTATTCCAGCACGTTATCAATCGAGTCGTTTTCCAGGAAAACCATTAGCGCTGATAAAAGGACATAGTTTAATCTATCGGGTTTGGTCTATTGCCAAAACCATTGAGCGAGTTGATGAAGTTTACATTGCGACGGATCATGTCGATATACAAACGCATGCTTTAAGTTTTGGCGCAAAAGTTTTGATGACCGAAAAAAACTGTAATAATGGCACTGAACGTTGTTTTGCTGCACTTTCTTTATTACCAGATAAACCTGAGATTATTTTAAATTTACAAGGAGATGCGGTATTAACGCCGCCTTGGGTAATCCAAGCATTAATTGATCCCATGATCCAGAATTCCCAATTAGAAATAACTACACCAGCAACTTTAATTAATACCAAGCAATATTCCCTTATGCAAAAGGCTAAATCAAAAGGGGAAGTAGGTGGCACCATGGTCGTTTGCGATAACGATTTTAATGCGATGTATTTTTCTAAAAGTATGATTCCGTATTTAAGAGAGACGCAGATGGAATCACCCCCTCTTTATCGACATATCGGACTGTATGCTTATCGATATTCAGCACTCGAAAAATATATTGCATTACAATCGACCCCTTTAGAAAAATTAGAAGGTTTAGAACAGTTGCGAATACTAGAAAATGGTAAACCGATTCGGGTGGTATTAGTGGATTATAAAGGGCATACTCACGCTTCGATTGATAGTCCAGAAGATGTTTTAAGGGTTGAAGAATTAATAGAAGCAGAAGGCGAATTAGTAACATTGTAATAAAAAATGTATGAAAATTATTTTATCTCGACATGGCAATACTTTTTCAGCCACTGACCCCATAGTTTGGGTAGGAGCTACGCAAGACTTACCTCTAGTTGATTCAGGCCTATTCCAAGCAGTCAGTTTGGGGCAAGCATTACAAAAAGCGGACGTACACCCTAAGGCGGTGTATTCTGGTCCTTTAAAAAGAACACGTGATTATGCTGCTATTGTGTTAGAACAATTACATTCATCTAAACAGCCTATAGTTGATACTCGTTTAAATGAGATTAATTATGGAAATTGGGCGGGTTTGACTAACACGCAAATTCAAGAAATAGATGAAGGTGAAGAATTATCTGCTTGGGAAAATTTAAGTGTCTGGCCAAAAGTTGCAGGATGGGAAGGCTCGCCTACACGTATGATCAAAGAAATTAGAGAATTTAGCAAAGATCTCACTATGAGGTATGAGCCAACCGATACTATTTTAGTGATTAGCAGCAATGGTCGATTACGATACTTCTTGAAACTTATTCCAGGTTTATTTGAACAACATGTGCAGAATAAGGCTTTCAAAGTTGCAACGGGCAATATTTGTATGCTCACTTATGAAAATCGAAAATGGCAAATGAAATTTTGGAATAAAAAACCAGAATATCTATCTCAATCCTTAAATTAACTTATCTTACAACAGTCTAGGAAAGGTTTAGGTTCCTGAGGCATTGAAGAGTTTACTCTAAAGAAAAAAATACGTTTACCTTCTAAAGGTTTAGAGTACGTTGGGAATTTTTGTTCTCCGAAGCCTTCATTTTTTGGCATATTCCGATTAAAGCCTAAGGTCATGACTTCTTTTTTACCTTTATCTGGATTATCGATGATCAAAACTGTATGGCCACCTTTTCCAAAGCCTTTCATCTTGGGATCTTTTTGGGTATCAAAACTACGCGAAGCCCAAATGTCGCCAGCTTGAATATTATCGGGGGCTACAATACTTAAATTTTTGATAAGTAATTGGCCTATTTCTGATTTTTCCCAGCTAGGATCCTTAGGGTAACCTTTTTGTTTAGATTGATAACACTTCCAAAGATCAGCGGTAGACATTTGATCAATTTCTAAAGTTAATTTTCCAATAAAAGAAGAACAATCTTCAGGCCCGTTTAATTTGCCAAGGAATTTAGGAGGTTGGTAAGGGTAACGGGAGTCATTGCGGTAACCACCAAAGGCATAACCGCTATGAATAAACGCTAATCCTTTAGAGGTTTTAGCATCATTATAAAAGTAAGTGCATTGAGTAAAATTACTAGCATTAACCTTAATTTCTTCTGGGTTTAATTTATAGGGTAATGGCGTGACATGCGCGTTGGGTGTTTGATCAATCCAGCATTCTTTCCCCCTATCATTAATATCAATTTCACTTAAAAAATTTTTTTCTTTGCAAACTAAATAAATATTAATAAGGGCGGTTTTCAAAAAATTTGCTTTAGAAGTTCCATAGATGGAAGATCCGGCATTTTCAATAATAGTGATATCCTTTTCATTGGTTTTTATATGATAATGAGCTAATTCAGTATTATCTTTTATACTTGCTATAAAAGCATTGAATTTTAAATCAATAAAACTGATGGTGCCTTCAAGAATTTCCAACATTTTATTAGTTTTCAAAGACCAGGTAGCCTCAGTGCCGGCGGGAAAATGCTCTAAAGCTTTATTAAGTGCAATAATGAGTTCTGTATCTGCTTTTAACTTATCGAGAACATTTTCTTCAAGTTTGATTTGTTCGTCAGGAGATAGATTTTTCAGAATTGGATGCAGTTCCTGCTTAAATTTGAGTAGCTCTTGTTGAGTAGCGTCTCTAAATTGCCATTCTTGTAAAATAGCTTTTTCAGTTAATCCGACCATTTTTATATCTCTATTAGTTTTTTATTATTTTAAAGGATTATAGTATCTACCTCAAGTTTATAAAAATAAATTATTCAACAAAAAAATTAAAATAAGTATTTTTATAAGGCTCATTTTTTAAAGTAAAATGCCACCATTCAGTTTTTATGGGCATAAAACCAAATTTAATCATTAATGAGCGTAACAGCATCCGGTTTTTAAATTGGACTGCAGAGATATCACGATTATCGGGATGTGATAATGGATCGAGATAATCAAAGGGTGTGCCCATATCCAGTATTTGGTTATTTTTAAGATCGACTATGGTGAGATCGATTGTGCTTCCCCGCGTATGGCCGGAACGACGTGCAATATAATTGAGTTTAAATAGATTTCTTTTTTCAATGTTCGGATAAAAGAGACTTTTTGTTGTTTGATCCTCAGGATTTTGACTCCATAGGATAAAATCATTGACTGCCATTTGCGGGCGATAGCAGTCATAAACCAATAAACCTAAATTTTGTTTATTTAATTCGGTTTGCATTTTCATTAAAGCATGAGCTGCTGCACTGGTTAAGATACAGACCGGTTTTTTATAACCGGCAATCGGTCGACCAACAAAATTATTATTACCAAAATAGCGTATATCTTGCTTAATATTAGGAATAATTTCAATGACATAGACAAAATTATCAGGTTTTTCTTCTGCAAAAACAGTCATAACCATAAAAATCAGCAAGAAAAATAAAATGGAATACTTTGTAATTACTATTTTAAGCATAAAATTAAACAATCTATTAGTGCTAAGCTTTCACTAAAATTAAAAATCAAGTGTTATAACGTTCCCAATAGCGTAATTTTTTGCAGTGCTTTATAAATAATTGGCATGAATCACTATTTTTTAACAGAATTATACCAGGATCAGATTTTAGATGTAATTTTTTGAAAATAGGTGCTAATTCAGGTATATAAGCGATGAATTTACATTGATGAAAGCTTTCCTGCAGAAAAGTAAATAATTTTAGTTCATTGTATTTAAGTAAATCTTTGGATCTTGACAAAACCGCAATGGCATCATAACTGGCAGAAATAGCCGTTTCAAAACTCTGTTGTGGTTTGAATCTTTTTTTGTCTTTAAAATTTAGAATTTTAGGGGTAATAATTTCTATTATTCCTCCTTGTTTTTTAGCTAATTTTTCCAGATAACCTGCCAAGTGAAAATTACTCTTTTCAGTGAGTATGAGGCCTAATTTTCTACCTTTAAAAGTATTAGGTTGATTCAACAAAAGACTTAAAGAAGGTGCATACAATTGATTTTTTTTCTTAGTACAAAATATCGGAGCCGCTTTTGGTAAGAGGCTTAATCCAAGTTGATGAGCCACTTGCTTGGCAAGTTCGGTATCGATATTGAGTAAGTGGGAAATAACTCGTGTTTGTATAGTGTGGGTACTTACTTTACTGAGTTCGAATGCTAAAGCCGATTGAATATGCTGTTGCTCAATAGGTGTTTGATTTTTGTAAAATAAATGGGCTTGATTATAATAATCTGCGAAGCTTTCTGGTCGTACACGTAATTTTGCTCCTGATTCCATAGCAGCAAAGGATTTAAATCCTTTTTTTAAAGATTCACGAGGACCCCCGGCTTTTTTCCATGAGTTCGGTTCATAATTGGCTCTTCCCGATAAATTATAAAAGGCCATATGCCCATCTTGTTGAAAGTTATGAAAAGGGCATTTAGGCGCATTAATCGGAAGCTGAGTAAAGTTTGGACTTCCTAAACGTTTTACTTGTGTATCTAAATAGGAAAAATTACGACCTTGGAGCAGGGGATCATTGCTGAAATCAATGCCAGGAATAATATTTTGTGTACAAAAAGCGACTTGCTCTGTCTCTGCAAAAAAATTATCAACACAACGGTTTAAAACTAAACGGCCTACCTTTTTTATTGGAATTAACTCTTCAGGGATTAACTTGGTCGGATCTAAGATGTCAAAATCAAATTTTTTAGCCATATTTTCATCAAAGAGTTGCATCCCCAATTCCCATTCAGGAAATTGGCGTGAATGAATGGCCTCCCATAAATCGCGGCGATGAAAATCAGGGTCAGCACCATTTAGTTTCACTGCTTCATCCCAAGTGAGTGACTGTACGCCAAGCTTGGGTAGCCAATGAAATTTAACAAACGTAGATTTTTGTTTAGCGTTAACCAATCGAAAGGTATGTATACCGAACCCTGGCATGAAACGAAATGAGCGTGGCAGAGCACGGTCTGACATTACCCACATTATCATATGCATGCTTTCGGGATTCAGTGATATAAAATCCCAAAAATTATCATGGGCAGTTTGCGCTTGTGGAAAGCCACTGTTGGGTTCGTCTTTTGCTGCATGGATCAGATCAGGAAATTTAATGGCATCTTGAATAAAGAAAACTGGGATATTGTTGCCGACAATGTCCCAATTTCCCACTTTTGTATATAGCTTCACAGCAAAACCACGTACATCACGTGCGAGATCGGCTGAGCCTTTATTTCCTACTACCGTGGAAAAGCGCACAAAAGCCGGTATTTTTTCTTTTCCTCGCTGAAATAAATCTGCACAGGTATATTCCGCTAATGATTGGTAATTTTCAAAATAACCATGTGCTCCGTAACCCCGGGCATGCACAACACGTTCAGGAATTCTTTCATGGTCAAAATGAAAGATTTTTTCACGAAAAGGAAAGTCTTCTAGTAGCGTAGGGCCTTTAGATCCTATTTTTAAGGAGTTTTGATCATCTGAAACAGTGGCGCCTTGAGCGGTGGTTAATAAGGGAATGCCCTTACCGGCTTGTTGGTGAGTTTCAACCGGTTTTTCTTTTTTTTTAGTTTTGGAAACATTAATTCCTGCTTTTGATTTTTTGTTCATCATTCCTCCTTGAAATAAATATAAAAAAGTTAGATGGGATTATTTTAAGAGCGCTGGATAAAAAACTATCTCTCCGTTTTTTAGCAAAAATTTAAATAAAAATTATTTTATTTATCCGCTTAGCATGAACCGACTTTTAATTTTCCATTACAATTATTCAATTTTTTGACTTCATCGACCGTGTAAAATAAAGAATAATCTGAACTAATGATATCTTTATGTTCTTTGTCATAATTTGAGGTGTAAGTTCCGTTAGCGACTTCAGTACCATCCGGTTTTTTACAATGTACGTAAACACCACACTTACTTCCTATGGCTTTTGTTCCAAAAGCAGGGTAGCAGCTCTGATAGGCTGGGGAAGCTTTCCAAGCCGCCCGACATTCTTCGGTAGTTACAGCAAAAACGGTTGAACTTAGACCTAATAAACCTATTGCCATACCAAAAAGGAAAGATTTCACAAATACTCCTTATATCAAAATACATAATGAAGAGTAGAGTATAGTAGAAATTAATTCGAATTGAGATGAAGTTTCCGGAAAAAACCAACCCCATAAATTTAAGGTAGCGATTTATTAACTTAATTGGTCTGCAGTTAAATTGAATTTATTAGTCGATTGAGTCGGCGTACAAAGTTGGTTAAACCAAAAAGATTAAATTGTTCTAAAGTAACTCGAACCTGTTCCACATATCCTTTTTCTAATATGGCTTCATCACTAAACTCGTAAGCTAAGGTTAAAATTTTTTCTGGAGTGCTATAAAGAGGGAATAAATTTTTTACATCATTCACTAAAAATATTTTTTTCCTATCATAAAAACTCCTTTTTTATTATTATAATTTTAAATTTTTTAATTTTCCTATTGATTAGTAAAAGTACTAATCTGTTAGGAATATCTTTAAAATATAAACATTTATATCTAATAAAAATAAATTTACCCTAGCATAATATATCTAAAAAAAACAAGTCAAAAATAATTATTTTTATAATTTAATTTAATTTAAAAAATTAAATCAATATCTATATTTTAAATAACAATTATTGGGAAACGGTAATAAAATTTTGTTATGTTTATTGCAAAATCTCAGGGTCTAAGCTTTGGCACTAACGCTATTAACGTTGAGGGGTTTTATTAAAAATGGTAATAATTGCGAATCGTCATTGTAGGAGGTTTTAAAAACATAGCTGGACGTATGGATTGACAAATTGTAACGGCAAAGACAAATTGCTTATCCTGTCTAAATTAGCTACAATCCGGTTCCTTCCTGGTGAAGGGCCCATAGCTCAGTTGGTTAGAGCAGCGGACTCATAATCCGTTGGTCCTAGGTTCAAGTCCTAGTGGGCCCACCAATATAATCAAAGACTTAACCATCAACTTTTTTAGCCCTGCAAGGGCGAATATACCCATTTTGTACCAGTTATTCGTTCAAAGCTTCTTTATTATAGGTGTTTCCAAGTTATAAATTATCAAGTCTAAGTGAAATTTTTTAAATTGATTAGATAGATTTATTTTTTATTCATTAATAATAAATTTAATATCAATTATTTAATATAATCTTCACACACAGCTTTAGCAGCTTCCATTTCTTGAATCAATTGTCGATAAAGCGTATTAGCACTCTCATTTGGGCCATTTTCCCGTAAATAATCTACTAGATGCATACAGGCCTGTTCTAAGCGATTCGCTCCACAATAGCTTGATGCCCCTTGCCATTTATGCGCAATTTCGCGTATGGCCTGCCAATTAGCGGTTTGATGCAGATAAGGCAGTTTAGTAAGATCTTGTTCTATTCCTGTTACCATCAACTTAAGACAATCCTTAATTAGTACTTCATTTTTTAACAAAGCTTTCATCGAATCAATTTCTAATACAGGTCCTGTAACAGGTCTTTTTTTGGCTAGCGGGGAAATTTTATTAATATACTGATTGGGGACAAAAGTTTCAAGCAATTCTATGGCCGTTTCCTTTTTTAATGGCTTTAAAATAATAGCGTTCATCCCGGCATCTAAACAGCGCTGTCTGCTCTCAACATCAATATGAGCCGTTAAGCCAATAATTGGGGTCGTATCTTCTTTTTGCCATTGTTGTAGACGAATACGGTGTGTTAAAGAAATACCATCCATATCTGGTAATCCGATATCCATTAAAATAAGATGGTAATTGTGTTTTAGAACTTTCTGTAAGGCAGTTTTTGCATCAAAGGCAATATCAATAATACAATTTAGTTCAGATAACATATTTTGCACAATGTTTGCTGACAATTGATCATCTTCGACTAGAAGTAATTTTCTTTGATGAGAATCTACATTTTGATGATTATAATCAATACTGGATGTAGTTTCTGGAATATTTTTAATTATTTTACTTTCAAATGGCAGAGAAACGTATTCAACACCAATAACGTCCATAACCAAGGGCTCTTGAAAAGGAATAAAACAAGTAAAGATAGTGCCTTTATTTAATTGACTTTCAACATAAATCTCACCGCCAAGGTCATCTATAAATTGTTTTACTATGGACAAACCTAAACCTAAACCTAAACCCTTATAGATCCCTTGATAAGCAGGTGTAAGACGGGTGAACCGAGTAAAAATTTCCTCTTGTCGATCGACTGAAATTCCAATACCTGTATCAATAATCTTTATTTCAAGGATAATATTATGCGCTTCATGTTTCTTAATTTTTAATTCGATATAAACTTGTCCTTTTTTTGTAAAGTTTAAAGCATTAGTAACCAATTCTAAAATAATACGTTGTAGGCGCACCGGATCCCCAATTAAATAAGGAGGAATCGCTTTATCTAGTTTTAAAATTAAATCCAGTTTTTTTTCGGCAACTAGTGACTTATTAAGATCAATAATATCTTGAATTTTTTTCTTAAAATCAAATTTCTTTTTTAGGAGCGGTATTTCACCCGTCGCTACTTTAATTCCATCTAAAATTTTATTAAGAAAATTTAATAAAGCCTCACTTGATTGAATAAGATTATCTGCATACTCCTTTACCTTCTTGGCGTTAGTAGAGTCCTTTCGAATAATTTCTGCACAACCTACAATACCACTCAAAGGAGTGCGAATATCATGACGCATATTTTCTAAAAAATCAGTCTTCGCTTGACTCGCCGCCTTTGCTTTTTCCAACGCAACTTGAAGAGCAAATTCAGTTTTTTTTAGTTTTGTAATATCAAGGGATATCCCTAAAATTCCTACAATTTTTTTTGTTTTGTCCAATAAAGGTATCTTCGAAGATAATTGAATCATTTCTGTAGCATCTGAAAAAGTAGTGACTTCTTCAACGACTAAATTTTCACCTGATAAGACTTTTAAATCAGCTCTTTTAAAATCGTCAGCTACTTCTTTGGGGAAAATATCATAATCCGTTTTCCCAACAACATCCGTTTCCAATCCTAGCGCTTGCATTAGCCGTTTAGCATAATCATTATTTCCTAAATAGGATCCATTTTTATTTTTCCAATAAATACTTCCTGGAAGATTTTGAACTATAAAATTTAAAGTAAAAATATCCTTCTCAAATTTATTTTTTAAATTTTTTATTTCTTTTTTTTGTTTAGAAATAATATCAAGTAACTCCTTTTCTTTAGAAATCCAAATATTTTTTTGTTCTGAATGGATCATTTTATTTCCTTAAATAAATAATGTGAAATTACATGAATCTACAATTAGGAAGAACTCCAAGTAAATGCCGCTGGTAAAAGACTGTTAAATTTTAAAGATTTAAGTAACAATCCATCCATATTATAAGAGTAAAAATTAGTTTCCCTATGACAGAATTGAAATAATCGCTGTCTACAAGCACCGCAAGGCATACAAACAAATTTTGGACTAATAAGCACTATTTCATCTATTTTTCTATATCCAGCTGTTAACATGGCACTCAGCGCTGAGGTTTCTGCACATTGACTAAGTGGTGTTGCCATATTTTCCCAGTTACAACCATTAAATAATTGTCCTTCATTGGTTCGAATACATGCACCCACTGCAAATTTACATAAAGGTACATAGGCGTTTAATGCCGCTTTTTTTCCTAATGAAACCATCTGAATAAGATAATCTTGCATACAAAAAATCCAATTAAATTCTTTTAAAATAGTAGCTATTTTAAAAGAATTTAATTACTATAAATAGATACATTTGATAAAATTAATAAATATGTTATTTCCAAAAAATCTTTCTGAACTTTATTCCGGTGCTGATTTAGCGACCTTATTTAAAGGAAACTTCATTAATTTTGGCTACTGGGAAACAGTCCCAAATGTGATATCCTCTTCAGATGTTATTCAAGCTAATCAGCAACTATATCATCAAGTTTTTAAACGTTTAAATCTCCAAAAACAGGATACGGTACTTGAATTAGGTTCTGGTCATGGCGGGGGATGTGTACTTCTCTCAAACGCATATGAAATTCGTTCTCTAGTAGGGATAGACTACCAAAAAGAACATGTTGATCATTCTATAAAATCCTATTTATCTCTCGTGGAAGATAAAAAATTGAAATTTATTCAAGGCGCTGCAGAATCAATTCCACTACCGAATGAAAGTATTAATAAGATTTATACGATAGAAGCCTTTCAACATTTTAATGCCTTGAATACTATCCCTGAATTAAAAAGAACTTTGTGCCCAGAAGGCACACTCGTCATTTCTACTTTTTTTACAAAAAATAGTATTGATTTTCAGGAATTACTCAAGCTACTACCAAAACCTGCTATTTTAGCAGATAGTTGTAATGGGGAATATGCTTGCTTAACCGATATTTTACAGTTACTGGAAAATAATTCTTTCTTTAACATAGAGATAGAAAATATCAGTCCATATATTTGGGAAGGCTATGATGTATGGGTCAGACAAAACGATCCATGCATATGGGATACCAACTGGAAAATTGCTTACAAAAAAGGATTAATTGATTATTACATAATTACAGCTACTAAAAAATAAAAAGGTATTTATGCTTTATACAATTGATAAAAAAAGAATTGCCGAGCATCGAGCTTTTATTTCGAGTATGCAGGAAAGAGAGAAAAGAACGCCTGCAAGAAATATTAAAGTAATAATTATACCTATGTTTCATTTTATAAAAAAAGCAAACAATCTCTTTATTGTTATTTATAGATCTAAGAATTTACAAGATCCACCTTATCCCACTTTACTACATATTAGAGGAACGGGTTTTAATGCGACAGCAAGATATTTTTCTTATATAACTTGTAGCCATATTGCAGAAAAATCAGGCTGTCAAGTTATCGATTTAGATCATCATTTAGCACCTGAATACCCTTATCCAAGGCCATTTAAGGATGTGTATACTTCCTATAAGTCAATTATTCATCATGCTAATTCTTTGCAAATCGATATTAATAAAATCGCCATTTCAGGTTATAGCTCAGGAGGGAATTTAGCCGCTTTACTAACTATTCGAGCTAAAAAAGATAAACGTCCCGTAGCTTTACAAATATTAATTTCCCCGTTATTAGATTTATCACGAAGTTTGAAAAAATACGTTAAGTATGAAAATAAAGATAGTTTTCCTAATCCGTTAGCAGATTGGTTTATTGAACTTTACTTGCAAAGTAAATTTTATTTACATTCTTCACCAGAAATATCCCCTTTTTGGTCAAATTTCTTGTTTAATTGGCCACCGACTTATTTTTTGTTTGGAGAAAATGATCGATTTAGAAGCGATAGCGAAGAATTTTATACCAAATTAACTCAATTTGGTTTTTGGGCCCATAAATCTGTTTTAAAAAAAAAAAATCATTCTGTATTTTGGCAGAAAATGAATGTTCTAGAAACTGTTTCAGCCCAATTACAAATGGGTTTATGTTTAACAAAAATACCAAGACAAAATTTTAGTTTTCTTTTAGCTGATGATGAACCTATTGATTTAGAAAAAAAGCATCAACATAGCTTCCAGAAAAAAAATTAGGTCACAATGTAAACTTCCAAAAAATCCAGTTGTTGGATATAGAAAATATTGCGATTGTATTTCATCATGTTGAACAAGCTGTGAAAAATACGCTGGTATTGGATTGCATTTGTTGTCATTATTAAATGATTGTAGTCAAATTAAGCCAATCCCTGAGCTGGCAGAAGGAGTGTATTCGATAAATAAAAAGGTAATTCATAAAAAATTAAACTTAATGGAAAGAATAAGGTTATTCTTTTATTGAGATTCATATATTTTTCTTCACTATCCTATAACCGATACCACATATGGTTTGAATTAATTGGGTATTATCTAATTTCTTACGTATATTATGGACATGAACTTCAAGGGCATTACTATCGATTTCATCTTCCCAACCATAGAGACATTCATTCAATGAGGTGCGAGAAACAACATGTCCCATATTGTCCTATAATTTTTTGAATTTCAGGTTGTAAATTATCAAAAAGGTAAATTATACTTTTAACAGATGAAATAAATGGAAAAAAATAAAATAAAAGGAGTATTTTATGCCCTCGATCACCAAGTCCAAATATCATAACCTACCGATTAAACCCAATTCAGACTTTGATATTATTTTAAATAACTTTCTAGAAACTGGCCATTTTATCTTAACCAATGACGTAGTAACTACCGAAACGTTGGATTACATGATGAAATATTTAGCTCGGCAACCTAAACCTTCTGCAATATTGGATTATAAACTTTATTTAGATAACTTAATTCTTGATATCGAGACGCCTGAATCTTTTTGGCAAAATAATCCAAGAGAATACGCCGATGATAAACTACTCTATTTATTAGAGGATATATTAAAATTTTCACCTAAATGGAGTGTTATTGCATTAGATAATATAAACATTTTACAAGAAGAAAATTATTACCCACTTAGTTTTAATTTTATGTGGCATTTTGGGAACCTTATCACCGATGTTAAATACAATTCTGTAAGAGAAGAGAAAAAAAAAGAGCTTATTGTAAGCCAGTCATTAATTATAACGAATGCTGAATTTCATTCTTGGGTTTGGAGAGAGCTTTTAAGAAAACGAACTAAGCTCGATAGTTTGACTTTAGAATTTTTAGCGAATAATGATCTAGATGAAAATCTTGCTTATCTTTGCGATGTTTTACAGTACTCAGATATCAACATTTTGAATTTGGGTAATGCTGAATTCACTCGACAAGGTTATCGAACTTTAAATCAGTTTTTAAAGAAAGACCCTTTTATCCATGTGCAATTGAGAGAGCCTATTGATTCTAAGTCACGGGTTATTTTAAAGGAACATAAAAACCGTATAACGTATCTCGATCATGATAAAAATTTCGAAGCAGAGGGTTCTTTAGCTAAACTTGATATAAACCAATTAATAGATGATAAAACAAGAACGGTGGGTCATTGGTTATTAGAAAAGGCTTTAGTAAAAAATGACACCTATATGGTGAAATATTTGATTAAAGCAGGAGCCAATTTATTGGAACAGCATAATGAAGAACCCCCTTTTTTATTGCAAATCTTTGAAAAAAATCGAAATTTTAAATTAATTATTCTAAATCATATTATTCATCAGAAGGTTTTGGCCTTTAAAATAGAGCATGATCTGCAGAATTATTCTGACTTGAAAGATAGCCTAGCGGATATGGAAGCTTCTCTTCGAGTTTACGCTAACATTTTAAGACAAAGAACTCACGGATTAATAAGTGAGTATCAGAAACTACTTAATCTTTTTAAAACCATGGCTTCCTTCTTTCGTCCATCAAAACAAAGGGATCAGGAGTTTATAGACATTTATTGGCGATTATTTAAAAGCATTATTTTATTTCATGACACCACAGGAAGGGTGACAATCGAGTCGATATCTAATACTCAAGCGATGTTGAGTAAAATAATTGGTATTTCTGAGAAGGCAGAATTGGGGTTGAGTCATGGATCAAAGCTACATAAAGGCTTAGCGAGGAAGATAGATTTATTAATGAAAGAGTTGGATGATATTAAAGAGTTGATAGCAAAAGCCAATCATGAACAGTATAGACTGGCTGAATCTGCTAAAACACCTATCGATTCAGAGAGAATTCATGAGCCAGGCCCTAGTGCGAGATTTAATCCTAGGTGCTGAAAGCCAAGGAAGCAGAGAATGCAAAATAAATTATTGGTCGATATAGGGAATGGATTAACTAAAAAACCGTTTGAAAAAATATTCTGGTGGGGACCCAGATGGCTGGATTTTATTTGCATAACACCACCATTAACTGTCAATAATCCTTTATGGCTTCGAGACAAAAAAAACCTAAAGAAGGTACGACTATTTGGTTTGTCTCCGGATGAGCTACAAGCAGAGATTCTTGGTTATTGGTTACAGCCTTTCTGGAAACGTTGGTGTTTAGGTTTATTTACACCGATACAGCGTAAGATCAGATTATGGTCCTACTATCACCAATGCTTGTCATTTCGCGAAGTGTGTATAGAAAATTTATTTGATGCCAAAAAACCCATAGACGTGTTATTTGAGCAATACCTAGGGAATGAAATGTTGTGTCGATTAAATAAAAACCGAATTCAGTTTGAATATTATGTAGAAAAACATGCTGGAAACTTACGGTTAGAAGATAATATTACTTTTTTGCAAAGTATGTTACTTAGGAGAAATAGTCGGTTCTTTTCAAAATTATTGCAGAAAAAATCAACTGAATTATTTACTGGAGCCGATAAAAAAAGTCTACAAAGTCAATTAAAAAAAGAGTATCTAAGGCTACGAATGGTCTTATTTTGTTATTTATACAATTGGCATAAAAATATCTTTCCTACGACTCAAAACGAGCCTATATACATTGACACATTTTTTGAAGTGTGCGCTGGAAAAGAAATTAGCTATTCCATACACTCGATACACGATTGGGTGAAGCTTAAGCAACAGCTAATAGAGTCGCTATTGGAAGAGCAATCGCCCGAACAATTCTTTATGATAAAAAACTTACTGGAAGCTTGTCTTTCTAAAATAAGAATATTGGTGAGTAACCATTTAAATAATTGTGCAAGGAAGCTTGTTGCAGTGAGAAAGAAGAAATTGAGCTGTAAACAAGCGATTCAAGAGACAAACAATCGGCAAGCAGAGCTTATTCATTTTTTTAAAAAATGTGCTTTATTATTTCATCCCGATAAGTCATTTGCAAATCCAGAACTAAGTAAGATACAAACGGAGTTATTTCTAGCCTTCCAACAATTATCAAAAGAATCGCAAAAATCGATGAAAAAGAAATTACAGTTATTAAAAGATTATCTGTCGAGAAAAAGAAAAAGCGTACAAACCAAAGAGTCGGCGAGTAATCAACAATTGGCAGCATTGGAATCAATAGGAAAAATTAATTTTGAGCCAACACCTCAAGAGCGAGTAGAGCCAAAAATTAGCGTGGATAACTGTATTCAATCACAAGTCCGTTCAAACTTAATGCATAAGCCACTCAATAATGATGCGCAGCAGGAAGAAAATGAATCACCACAGAGGTTACGACGTTGCATACGTTTAGCTCGCTATGTTCCTGTATTCTGATGATTGCTTATGCTGGCAATGGAAGTCCTGCCAAGAATATGAAAATAAAATATTATTTTTTCATTGGGGTTTTAATTCGATATAAAACATGTTTGCAGAGAGGACTTTTTTTTGGGAGTTTTGGATGGTCAAAATCATCATCTGGATTGTGATGCATACCGATTTTTTCCATTACCTGACGGGATCTCATATTATTTTCTATGGTAAATGAAACAATTTCTTTTAACTTCAGTGTAGTAAAAGCAAAATCAACTACAGATTTCGCGGCCTCGGTAGCATAACCCTTCCCCCAGTATTGAGAACCTAATCGCCAACCAATTTCAACCGCAGGGGTAAAATGCGCTTCAAATGAAGCAACTAACAATCCTACAAAGCCAATCAATGTGCCATTAGAATTTAATTCTACCGCGTAAGCAGTAAAACCATATTTTTCATAATGAAGCATAAAACGCCGAATTAAATTTTCTGTTTCTGCTCTATTGCCAATTTTGGGCAGGAATTCACAGACTAAAGGATCCTGATTAATGACAGACATTGGATCAAGATCTTGTTCTTGCCACGTTCGAATTATTAAATGTTTTGTTTTTAAAATAATCATACTTGTTAATTGATTAATGTAGCGTCGGCTAGAAGAGGTTGCCAAATTTATTTGTTATTTTTTTCCGCGCTGAGTGCAGCTTGCACTGTAGGGCGTTTTTCAATGCGCTCAAAATAAGCCAATAAATGTGGGTATTTACTCAAATCAAATTTAAGTGTAAATGCCCAGCGTAAAACAGTAAACAGATAAGCATCTGCGATTGTGAAATGGTTACCTTGTAGATATTGATCTTTTTTTAGCATTTCGTCGAGATATTTGAATTGGGTTTCTAGTTTTTTTCGCAGAATTTTTTTATATTCTTCAGGCGTATCTGAGTGGAGCAATGGACCAAAACTTTTATGGAGCTCGGAAGAGATATAGGTGAGCCAGGAAATGGTTTGATATCGAGACAAATTGCCCATAGGGGCAATTAAGTTAGCATCTGATGATTTATCAGCCAAATAGAGTACGATAGCGATGCCTTCGGTGAGTAAATAACCATCATCTAATAACAATGCGGGTACCTGCCCTTTGGGATTGATGGTTAGATAATCTTCGCCGGACGCTGTCTTTTTTTTCATTAAATCGACTTTTTCTAATGTAAAATCTTGAGCAATTTCGCGTAATATAATGTGCGGAGATAAAGAACAAGCACCCGGACTATAAAATAATTTCATTTCTAACTCCTGTAATAAAAAATTATAAATAATTTCATCACATTAATGGTTTTTAGCAGCTCGCTGCCGCCTATCTTATAATAGCGTATTTATTAAAAAAATATATATCAGTATAGATAAAGATGGGCTTTATAGTTTTTTAATATAAAAATTTTTTATTTTTTATTAGAGTAAGATATAATTTTTTCAACATTTATATGGAAAAAAAAGGAAATGTATGCCAAATCAAAATTTGCCCAGTAAATCTAATCCCTATAAACATTCTGAAGATTATTTTCTCTCATTTCCAGATGGATCACTTTCTAAGACTTTATTAGATTTTGCTTATATTGATGAGGGCAAGTGGACTGAAGAAATTTTAAATAAAAATATTGCAAAAAAAATATATAATTATCCTGAAGGAAAATTTCCAAATTATTATCAACATAGTTTTTCTATCGAAGAATATCGTCGTTTTATAGAAGATGAATCTAGTCAAGAAATAATTCGCTTGTGGCAAAGTGAAATTGAGCAGTGTATTTCCTTTTTAAAGAATTGGGCAAATTCACATGCTATTGAAATCTATAATGAGCATCGACAATTAGTCAGTTTAAGTAGTCAATTAGAACGCTTTTTTGAACGTCTAAAAAAAGATGAATTTTCTGATAAAACTATTCTATTTTATGCGGATGGAAAAAAGGCTATCGAAATTATTACTTTATTGATACAAGATGAAATGATTGATCAGGATTTTCGTCAAAATCAATTAATTACGTTAATGACCGATGGAAATTTATTAATGTGTGCGGATGGTTGTCTGGCACGGTTAATGGAAACAGCAGAAAATTTAAGAAATTATGGGGATTTAAATCTACCCGCATTGATTCGAAGATTTATTTTATATCTAGCACAAGACAATTTAAAGAGTAAAATCCATGGCGTTTCGCAGTCTTATATTATTTATTTATGCGAAGAAGAAAAAATTAGTGTGGTTGGAAATGAGATTCATGCTCAAAATTACCTCATTAATCGATTGTTATCGGCTTTAGGTTTAGAAGCATTACAAATTAAGGATGATTTGACTCGTTTGTTTAAGAAGCCTGAAGTAGATGAGATTTATTATCACTATGAAACAGATTTTAAAAAAAATTTTCGCGCTCAACGATTTGTACAATTTATTCAGCAATATTATTATCAACTTAAAGGTATGCATTTTTCTGACAATCTTTTTTATAGTGACGAAGCTATTGATTTAAACGCATTGGCTAATTTTTTAGATGGGTTAGGCCAAGATGAGGATTTTAATTTAAATGAAGTTTTGCAATATGAGGAAAATACGCAAAAGACTACATTAAAAGATGATCAAGTGTTATCGGTTACCTTAGCAGAGCGGTTACTCAAGGGAAAATGGTTTGATTTAAGCGTAAGTGGTCGTTGGTCAGAAAAATTTAAATTGCTTACTTCCCTTACACAGCAACCAGCTTATAGGCCGCCCGATAGTGATATTGACGACTTCCGTTTATTTACTGGAAATTTAGCGCTGAGTTGGCTGAAGAGAAAAGAAAAGGAAATGCGCGAGACATTGCTCAGCGTGCTAAGCTCAGAAAATAATCCCATTGATATTTTGCAAAAAATTTCAATACAGCGTTTAGATTATTTATTTGAAAACAGAGAAGATCTTATTTTGTTTTTTAAAACCTTACCGGTTCAGGAACGTTCTAACGCTATCGAGTGGTTAAAAAATAATAATTTTGATCTGCATGCTGCTTTGCTAAACCAATATTTTTTTATTTCTCAAATGTCGATTTCTTATAGTAAAATATTTTTTGAAAATTTATTTTTATTACAAGATTTCAATTATTTATTTTCGGATTTGATTAATAATCGTTTATCAGAATTTACACAGTGTTGTAATACACAACAATTAATTACAGATTTATTAAAAGAAAGCACCTTACTTACTCGCTATAATTCACAGCGATTTTTTTCAGTTTATCGAAATTTTATGGAAATAATTTTAAAGTCTGGATTTCGTCAATTTAAAAAATTAACATTTGAAAACCCTCAGCATTATTTGTACGATATTGATTTTTCTAAAGCTAATTTCAAGGATGTTATATTTCAAACACCACTTATTAATATTAATTTTAACGAAGCTATTTTCAATCACGTTAATTTCTTTTGTAATCTTATTCAAATTAAATTTGAAAATTCAAACGGCCGAATAGAAATAATCGGTAACGATCAGAGTCTTCTCGTAAAAAAAGTTAATTTTATTTCATCTAATCTTGAAATTTTTGCTAACAATGTAGAATTTACCAATGTGGATTTTAGTCATTACCATGGCAAAATTTTTATAGAAGGAGAAGTATCTCAAAGCTATTTAGTGTATTTTCAAGGTTTATTTGTATTTTCAGGAACGATGAGGGCTACTTTGCTCGATTACTTTTCAGGAATTTTACAAATCAATGGCGATATAGTGAGTTGTTCTTTTAATTATTTAAAGTTTAATAAATTTATTATTAATGGAAAAATTATTAAATCGTTTTTTTCAAACTCTGACTTTAGAAATACTATTTTTTTAGATAAATTAGATTTAAATGCTGAGGTGGATAGTAACAAAAATCTTTTTTTAGGGGATTATTCTTTTGTACAAGAAGATAATAGTTTTGCTTTTTTTAAAAATTCTAAATTTTCTACATTATCTTTTACTCAACTGCTTAGCCATCCGCGCCTCCCTTATCATTCAGAATTATATCTATTTCGCGAAACTGATATGCGCGAGATAAATTTTCAAGATGTCGATTTGCAAGAAGCCTTAAAGAAATATTTTTTAATTGATTTTACCGGGGCCAATTTTGCCGGTGTTAATTTTGATCATTTTTCTAATGATGTGTGTCACTTTAATTTTATTGATACTGATTTAAACGCCGCTTCTTTTCGTTATGCAAACTTAAATTTTTTTGATTTTACTAAAGCTGATCTCAGTTTTTGTGATTTTTCGCTAGCTCACATAGAATCGACCAATGTAAGAGATGCCAAAATTGAAAATATAAAATTACGTATTGACCAGCTTTTTCAATTTTATGATCAGGGTCATACCGAGTTTTCTACACTACAATTAGTAGGTTCACTTGAACAGCAATGGCAAGATAACCCTCTAAATGGTGCAAAATTATCTTCCCAAGCTTTCCAATATCTTATTCAACAAGGTCATAAGAATTTTGCTTTTACTGACTTACGAACAGTTGCTTCGAGTCTTCTTGTCGAATACTACTCACGTATTGATCTTGATTTTGAATTGGTTCGTTTACCTGGTGACTTTAGTTTTAATTATTGTCTAGGTAACTCACAGAGAAAAAGACGAGATGTTTGTTTATTTGGTTGGAACGAAATCGATCAATTTAATGAGGAAAAAATTGATAATCGTGATATTAATAAGATTGTTATCCGTAGTGAATTGTTTCTGGCTACACTTACTTCTCTTTCGGCCGAACAGCAAGAGCAATTACTAGAGTTTGCACGAACTTATCCTATTGTAGGCGCTGATACAAAGCCATTAAAGCAACTTTTCGACTTTTCTCGTTGGCAATTTCATTTAAGAAAATTCAATCATGTATCTCATCTTGTTTTAAAGAGCTTTTTTATAAAAGATACGTTGATCTCGTTTATGAATGGAAATTATGAGGACACGGCAATCAATCTAGGTTTACTTTCTTCAGAAAAGCTATTGAGCCAATTTGCCAGTGAATTAAGCTTTTACGAAAAAGCATTAGAATTAAATGGAAAAAAACTGCTGAGTCAATTATTTAAGATTGCTAGCCCTTTCATATTACGCGCAGGTAGTTTTACTTTTTTAATTTATGATTTAATTGAAGCTTTACAATCACAGGATGATCAAAAATTTTTACGCGTAATCGATGATGAGATTTTCATTGCTACCAATGCCGCAGAAATGATCATTGAATGGTCAGAACTGCTCAGTCCGGAACTTATTTTAGCCATGGAAGGAGTAACGCTTAGCTTGGGCTTGGTGGTATTTATTGGCTCTAATGCTTATTTTACCCGACAATATGTACAGCATATCGATGCCTTGATTCCTTTAACGGCTGAAGAAAAATTTTATGAAGGGTTGCGTCTTTTTTTTGGCCGAGGAATAGAAGCTTCTCTCGAAGAACTTATTGAAGAAAAACAAATTAATAATATATTAGTTAAGCAGAGCTTAAGCTTTCTTAAACAGCAGGATCAGATTCAGTATTTTATTTTTCCTACCGCTAAACGTGTTGAAGAATGTTGGTTTGCTCCTTATTTAGGTTCGACCTATTCGGGCGGTGGTCTTGGTGGTGGAAAATCAATGGGTCAACGTATATTGAAGTGGGCCAAGTTTTGTAATGCGACTTATCCTATGGATTTAAATAATCGGATTATTTTAGATAAAAAACTTGAAAATATTCGTTGGTCACGTACCCAACCGGATAGTTTACCGGGAGCTGAATTATTTTGTTTTATGCCTTCTTGTCAGTTTAAATCCAATAAACCGTGGATGAATGAGACCTATTTTTGTGAAAATGCACTAGGGATACGCGACCTGACTCCAAAAGTTGGAAACTATACGCTAATTGATGTGGATATCGGTAGTGATGAAGTCCATGGTTTTTTGGATCGCCCCAATATCATCGTTGCTGGGAATGGAACTAAGAATTTACGCGGAGGAAATTTGGATGATATCTTTATTCTGCGTGATTACCCAATTAACGGTACCCTAAATGGCCTGTTAGGTAATAACACCTTGGAGTTAAAAGAGTTTTTGCTACACCAGGATTTAAAGATTGATTTAAAGGCTAAAGCGTTAGCTTCGTATAATAATACTAAATATATGGATGTTCTTAGTATTCAGCAGATATTAGGTCGACCCAATAAAAAGGAAGGGATTGTTTGTGTATGTGATACTCGGTATGTTGATGGTCGGGGTGGAGAAGGAAATAATGGTCGCCAGGATATTATTTTCATTCCGGATTTGTCGTGTGCTTATCAATTAACCCTAAAGGTTTCGGATTATACGATTATCCTTAATCGGGCGAGAAGCGGAAATTTTTCTTATTGGGTTCGAGGCGGACAGACTTTTATTGATTTGAATTCAACTGCCAATCATCAAGTTGTGTTTAATTATACCTTAATTGAGCTTACCGATATTCATTATCGGTTTAATACTACTTCTCCTGTGCAAAGCGCAATTTTTTGCTTTAATATCACCAAATTAGCATTAGATTCGATAGAGATTGAATGGTTAAATCAATCTCAGCCTAGCTTTAGCTTGCCCGATCAAACACAAGTAAAGTTTGATCATAAAAAAATTTTTATTCTACAGAAAAGTCAACAAACTATTCAGGAAATCCTTCAGCATTATTTAGCTATTGCGTTGCGTTTAAAGGCAATTTTGATAGTTAATACGCATGAAGAATATATTATTATTGGTTCGTTTTATAATGAAATTTTGCCGAATAATCCTTTTTACCCAAGCCATTTAGTGGGAAATGAAGGCGAAAGTATTTATAAAGTTCTCATAGCAGAGGAAAGTAATACGCTGCCGAGAATTACCCTTCATTACTTGCCTCCGCATAAATTGTCTATAGAAACCTTAGATTTACGTGAGCTAACGAATTCTTTTAGAAATCGTACTTGTACAGTTAATCTAACCATCCAAGAACAGTTTGATGATTTGCAGCTTAATATTTATCCTCACCGAGATTGTCAGTTAAAGCAGCGAATTCTTGAAATAGTATTAAATAATGCATTAAAAACGCAATGGTATAAGCGTTTAAATATTGTAATGGATCGCGCGCCTTTAGAAATAATATCGATGCCTAATAAAACCTGGAGTTTAATCCCTAAACCACTGAAATTCAGCAAAACGATACGTATTCTGGCACTCTTTAACCAGGATGTAGAAGCGGGGACCACTATTATTATGCCTACTGTGGTTAAATCATTAATTTATGCACGCTTAGGAAATAATTTCTCCGATCTTGGGTTTTTTCCCAAAAGTAATGGGTCTTTTTATGGTCTTATTTTGAGGCAATTTTATTTGGATTCAGGATTATCAGATCCCACTTTACGGAGTTTATGGATTCTATATGGCACTAAGCCGCCCATACGTGTCGCGGATATCGCTGCGCAGTCCTTAGAATTCATACCCACGATCAATCAAGTGCTAAATACTCAACGTCATGAAGTTTATCAATCAGTATTTAATGCCCATGTTCGAAAAGCCCGGGAGCTAAATTGGCAAGCGGTTGCATCAAGTTCGACACGGCCTAGCTTCTGGCTTTTCGGTAACTTAAAACAAATCCACGGATTACTGAGCAAAACAAAAATACGATTGCAAGAAAGTTTTTCGATTAAACAAGTCAAGCCATTAGGAATAATTGATACTCATAAACTCGATTCAAATCCAAACAATGAATCGCCACAAACGGCGATTGTGATTTATAAATCTAAATTAAGATCTATTGTGATTACCTTCTCAAGTATAAGTCTATTGAAAGGATCACTTTCTGCGATTTGCGAAGAAATTTCTGAACATTATAAAAACACTTACTCTTATTTACCGCCTTTTGTTCATTATGGAATAAAACCTATTTTATTAGCCAGTTCAATTGATTGGGAAAATCCAGCATCACTGCTGATTTACTTAATGACCCACGCAATCGCCATGCAGGGTACAGAATTTATTGGGCAAAATTTGGCGCTAAAAGTGCGAAATAAATTGCTTAATTTTTTAATTCATTTCTTGATTACTATTTTGGTATTTCATTCTTATTTATTCAACAACGATGAAGGTATAGAAGGATTTATTTCTAAATTGGCTAGCCATTTAATGCAAGCTTGTCTTTTCAAGACAGGCGAGTGGGTCACGCAACGGACTATCAGTCAATTTTTCAAGCAGGCTCCAGAAATGAATAACCCACTCGCATTGAATGAGCCTAGCCAGCGTTTAATGTTGCGTGACTAGATTTTTATATGTTAACAAAAATCAACGGCTAATTTAATAATTGCAACGTCCCTTTTAGGTGTGTAAACGAACCATCTTTAGCAGCGATATTGGTATAAACAACCTTATGTTCAAAATCTTCTATATGTACTACATTAGTTACACTAGCAGGTTCATGCCAATAAACCATATACACCTGTGGTCTAATTTCAATTGCTGTGTATTGAACATTGTCACGATCGCCTTTAAATTGACCGGATAGGCCTTCGAAGGACATATTTTTATTATCTTTGAAGTTTAATTCAAACAGAGTGTTGCCGAATTTAACCCGCATTTTTTTACCGATGGCTGGAAAAGAACTGAGTGTGTTCCATGGTATTTCGCCGCTTAAGACTTTAGCACTTAATTGCAAACTATTTTCTTCGGCAAGACCAGGATATAATTTTTTCATCGCTGCAATGATAGTTTGATTATGCGGAGATTGGTGTAAAAATTGATTAAAATGTTGGATATAGTTTTGAGTAAACTGAAGCGCTGAGGGTGAAAAATCAGGAGGTTGGTTTTTTGTTAAAAAATGACCAGGGATGACCCTTATAGGCGACAAGCGACGCATTTCTTCAAGTTTCTTGATCCAATTTTGTCTAGACTGCTCAGTTTGACTATCCGCTAACCACAGATGTATGCCATTTGATACTAATACTCCTCCGAGTATCGTCTTTATGGAAGGAATCCAAAGATAAGTATGATCAGGATCTTGGTTTAATTCTTGAATGTAAATTTTATTGCCTTCAAGATCGAGATAATTTTCTTTGATAGCTTCAGGAGTGATGAGTTTGCTGGGTTTTTCTTTGAGTTTGCTTGCCCATAGCGCTAATTTGTCCTCCTTGTTGGCATTAATTAAGTAAGCAGTTTGTGCGGTGGACAAAATTTGAGCGTCAGGAAAAATTTCCGCTAAGGTTTCTAAGCCAAAATAGTAATCAGGATCGCTATGGCTGATGTAGATAGCTTTTAGTTTTCTACCGGATTTTTTTATTAATGCGGCTAATTTTTCAGCATCATTTTTTTGGAACTGGGCATCAACAAGAATGGCTTCTTTGTTGCCTAAAATTAATGTCGAAGAGACAGGAAATAAGGAAGCACTGCCTGGGTTATAGACTTCAAGTGTTAATTTGCTGGGTTCAGCAAAGCTTACCGTAGAATATAAAATGATGAGGAGAGAAAAAAGTTTGCACAGTTTTTTCAAGTACATAAAACCGCCTACTATTTCTGGATAGTTTTAGTTTACAAATGATTATATGAAAAGTCCAAGTCATCGCTTGGTTTTCCATCGATGAAAATGGATATTTATATTTTTAAGATATTTACATTATTTATTTGTAAAATATATAATATAAAGTATTATTATCTATTAATTTGATATAAGTAGATTTTCTTGAGAAAATCGACTTAGTGATGGTAGACCTTTTTAGCACTGGATAGGCTTAAGCTCTCTATCGTAATTATTTTCCTATTGTTTTCTTAGTTATAAAGATTATGTCCAGTGTTTATCAATGTATTATTTCACGTAATTATCTTATCCCTTATCTATCATCGGCGGTACATGCGGGGTTTCCTTCGCCGGCGGATGATTTTCTAGAAGGCCATCTCGATCTGAACGAGTATTTGATTCATCATCCTGCAGCCACTTATTACATCCGAGTCAAAGGCGAATCAATGATTAATGCCGGTATTCACGACGGTGATCTTTTAATTGTCGATCGTAGCCTGGAACCCCGTGATAATAAAGTGGTTATCGCGATCGTTGATGGTCAATTAACGGTAAAACGACTTAAAAAATTAAAGAATCAACAATTTGTTCTGATCGCAGAAAATCCATATTTTCCAGTGATTGCAGTGAATGAAGAGAATAATGTCAGTATCTGGGGAGTTGTTACCAACGTCATTCATTCGGTGTAAGTATGTCTTATTTTGCGTTAGCGGATTGTAATAATTTTTACGTTTCTTGCGAACGGGTGTTTAATCCGGCTTTAGAAAAACAACCTATTATCATTCTGTCGAATAATGACGGTTGTATTATTTCTCGATCGAATGAAGCAAAAATATTAGGGATTCCCATGGGCGAACCGGTTTTTAAGTACCGTGATTTGATACGACGCGGTCAGGTTCGTTGTTTTTCTTCGAATTATGCGCTGTATGGTGATATGTCACAACGGGTTATGGACTCTTTGCGGCGTTTGTGTCCGGATATGGAAGTATATTCAATTGATGAGGCCTTTTTAAAACTCGATCATTTTTCGCATTATGATTTAAACACCTATTTGTGGCATATTCGCCAAAAAGTAAAACAGTGGACAGGAATTCCTCTTTCGATAGGCTTAGCCTCTAGTAAAACCTTAGCTAAAGTAGCGAATTTTTATGCCAAATGTACAGTTAAAACCGGTGTTTATGATTTACGCTCGGTAGTATTACGTGATGTATTATTAAAGACACTGCCGATACAAGAAATTTGGGGAATTGGGCGCAAGTTGACTGACAAACTTCATCGTTATTCAATTAAAAGTGCTTTTGATTTGCAACAAGCCAATCCAAAAATAATGCGTCGACGTTTTAGTGTGGTGGTTGAGCGTATTATTCTCGAACTTAATGGTATTTCGTGTCTTGGCCTAGAAAGTATAGCGGCTAAAAAACAGATTATGTGTTCGCGTTCATTTGGGCGGCCGATAACTCATCTGCACGACTTAAGCAATGCATTGAGTCGTTATACTGCGCGTGCGGCTTATAAATTAAGAGGTCAAGCGTGCAAAGCGCAAGCCATTTATGTATTTATTACGACGAATAAGCATAAAACCAGCGATCGACAATATATGAAGGGTTTAGCCTGTTCTTTAGTGACGGCGACAGATGATACCCGCGTATTAATTGCCGCGGCACAGCAGATTTTAAAACAATTGTATAAAGCTGGATTTAATTATAAAAAAGCTGGAATTTTATTATTGGATATTATACCGAGTCATCAACAATCCAATGATCTCTTTATTCAATCCACTTCAGCGAATTCAGTTGCATTAATGAAAGTAGTGGATGAGACGAATGAAATCTTTGGTGCGCATACGCTTTTTTTTGCGGCGGAAGGATGTGCGCAAGCCCCCTGGACGATGCGTTCTGAGCACCGTTCATCTCGATACACGACGCATTGGCATGAACTGCCTAGTGCAAAGGCTTAGTTGAGAATTATTTCTAAAAAAATAATTTTTTAAATCAATTTTTTATAAATAAATTTATAATATTAAAAATAATTATTTTTAATATTTTTTTAATGAGTTTTTTTATTTTTGTTTGTAAATAATAGTTATGCATGTTACTTTATTAAAACAATAGATTAAAAAAGGAGTGATTTTATGACGACAGAAATATTATGGATTACCTTGCCAACTAATGAAGAAAAAGCATTAAAAAAAGTTTTAATTTCTAGCAAAAATTTACCTAACTTAAATATTAATGAATTGATAGAAAAATTAGAAAAAGATCAAGGAGCAGATTGGATAAAAGTATTGGGTGAATATAATGCAAGACCTTCTGTGAATAATATTAATACTTCAGAAATGTTGAGTAGAGCTAAAAGTGTAAGAGGTAAATTTGAATTGCGAGGCTATTCTCAATTGAAAGACCGAGAATTTAAGCCTCATGAACTGCTGAGTTTAATTATTCTGTGTTATTCCAATCCGAATTTAATCGGCCCTAAGCTATGCAAAGCATTAAATGATCAGAATGAAGCCGATATAAAAAAGGAAATGCTTGAAAATTCTGCAAGAGTTGGAAATAGAGTAGTTCCCTGGGCAAGCAATTTGTGTTTACTTAATTATGGGCTTTATGCTAACGATACATGTATTCGGTTGCCCGTTAACGTAATAGATAGAGTAACAAGAGAAACCATCCGAGATGGACTCATTGTTTGTAAATTAGATGAGCGAAATGGTTTTAATGAAACTGTAAATGGTCCTGAGAGAGCAGCGAGTGAAGCTAATGAGATAGCAGCTAGAGTGAGACGCGATCAATCTGGAGTGGATAGCTATCCCGCCTCTGCATTCCAAAGTTTACAATCATTACAATCAGATGAACAGGGTATTGCTGCAGAAAAGAGTGAAAATCCAGTTCGATTTGCTCTACCTCCTTTTCCTCCACAAACGCATTTTCCTACACAAAGGCATCAGCTTGACAATGGATTTATAGTTACTCCACCAGAAGCTTTAAAGTCAGATGGAACAAATAATGCAACAAGTTCAAATTATGCAAGTGGCTTGGTGGTGGGTAGCTTGGCTCTTTTTCATATAGCCAAAAATACACCTGTAGCCGCCATTGTTCGGAATATTGGTAAAGATCTTGCGACGGTAAGCAAACATGTCGGAAGTTTCTTTTCAAAAAATACGGAGTGTGCAGCACAGGAACAAAAAACTGTACTACTTTCTCCGACAGTTAAGTCCTGAGTTAATATAAAAAAAGGGATTGATGAACAATCATCAATCCCTTCTTCTTTATAAAGAGAATACTATTCTTGATCAAGAAAGCTACGTAAAGGTTCTGAACGCGTAGGATGACGTAATTTACGTAATGCTTTTGCTTCAATTTGTCGAATACGTTCACGTGTTACATCAAATTGTTTGCCGACTTCTTCTAAAGTATGGTCGGTATTCATGTCGATACCGAAGCGCATACGTAACACTTTGGCTTCACGCGGTGTGAGTGATGCCAGTACTCGCTGTGCAGTTTCGCGTAGCCCTTCAATAGTGGCGGCATCGATGGGCGATAGGGCGGCCGCATCTTCGATAAAATCACCCAAGTGTGAATCACCATCTTCATCACCTATCGGTGTTTCCATTGAAATAGGTTCTTTTGCAATCTTAAGAATCTTACGAATTTTATCTTCTGGTAAACCCATTTTTTTACTGAGATCTTCGGGTGAAGGTTCCTTACCCGTAGCTTGTAATATTTGACGTGAAATACGGTTCAGCTTATTAATGGTTTCGATCATATGCACAGGGATACGAATCGTGCGTGCTTGATCGGCAATGGATCGGGTAATGGCTTGTCGTATCCACCAAGTGGCATACGTCGAAAATTTATAGCCACGACGATATTCAAATTTATCGACGGCTTTCATTAAACCAATATTACCTTCTTGAATTAAATCGAGAAATTGTAAGCCACGGTTGGTATATTTTTTTGCGATAGAAATAACCAATCGTAGATTGGCTTCGACCATTTCTTTTTTTGCACGCCGAGCTTTGGCTTCCCCTGCTGACATTTGACGATTAATTTCTTTAATTTCAGCTATCGTCATGCCAATGGTTTTTTCTAATTCACGGAGCTTATTTTGTGCAGCCGTAATAGGAATCTGTAAAGATTTTAAGACTTGCGAATAACTTTTTTTAGCATTGATGTGTTTTTTAAGAAAGTTTTCATTGGTTTCGTTTTTAGGAAAAGTACTAATAAAAAGTGGGCGGGGCATTTTGGCTTCATTAATACATAAACGCATGATGACGCGTTCTTGAATGCGAACTTTATCTAATAGATTGCGCATTTTGCGCGTCAATTTATCAAGCTGGCGTGGAATTAATTTAAACTTAGTAAAAGCATCGGCTAATAGGGTAGCTTGTTTTAAGGTTTTTTTATCGTGACGACCGTGTTTTTTTTGCGCCGTAATATAAGCGTCGTAAAGTGTTTTTAGTTCAGCAAAACGCGTATGGGCCAATTCTGGATCGGGTCCGCCATCTAGTTCATTAAATCCTTCGTCATCATCGCTGGCACCGCTTTTAGTTTTGGTGTCATCGCTATCATCCTCATCAGTCTCTTTATCATCGATATTTTTAGCTTCACTAAAACCTTCCTCGTCGACCTCAGTGTCAGGCGACAGATTTTTTCCGGGTGGCAATTCGAGTGGGATAGATAGTTCTTCTAGATCCAGAAATCCACTAATAATATCATTTAAACGGATTTCTTGTTGTTCATAACGCGCATAATCGCTCAGTATATCTGAAATATTTTCTGGATATTGAGTGAGTGCATTGAGTATTGCTTGTAAACCTTCTTCAATACGTTTAGCGAGTTTAATTTCACCTTCACGTGTGAGCAGTTCCACAGTACCCATTTCACGCATATACATGCGTACCGGATCAGTGGTTCGCCCCAATTCAGAAGTTATATTACCTAAAATATTAGTATTTTCTGAGCTGGTTTCTTCTTCCGATGAGCTGTTGGCTATACTCGAGGAGAGTAAAGTTTCCATGTCGGGTGGAACTTCATAAACAGGTATGCCGATATCATTCAGCATCAAGATAATTTCATCTAGCTGCAGTTGCTCTTGCTCGGCTTCAGAGATAATATCTTCTAATAAATGGTCATTGATTTCAGCATAAGTGACAAATCCTTGCTTTTTACCGTGTGCAATAAGCTCTCGTAAACGGGATTGTTGTTGTTCGAAATCCATAACTGCGTTTGACCTCTTGGGAAAGTAATGATTTTATTATATACCTAATTAAGATAAACCTATAAACCTTTAACATGGAAAATGCAAGCCCTTTAAGGCAAAAAATATGCTAATACTCAGTTTAGGTACAAACTTAGGCGATAGTCTAAATAACATACGCTCGGCGTTGCAATTATTACAAAAATCACAGAAGATTGCACCTTTACAAATTTCTCCTCTTTATAGCTCCTCTGCATTACTTCCTGCTTATGCGCCAGTGGCATGGAATAGACCTTTTTTAAATGTAGCTGTTCTTTGCGAAACGGATTTGTCTCCATTAGAGGTATTAAAGCTTATTAAGCAGATGGAGCGGCAGCTAGGTAGAGAGGAAAGCCAACGTTGGGCGCCGCGAATTATTGATATTGATATTTTAGCTTGGGATAACTGCGTGATTGATCAAATTGGTCTACAAATACCCCATGCCGAATTATTATCTAGACCTTTTGCTTTATGGCCATTGCTGGATTTATGGCCAGATTGGCAACATCCCACTACTGATTTTGCTGCTATCTTACAGCGTTGGGGGTCTCGGTATGCGGGTAATCAAGCGCCTTGTAATACCAAACAACTTCCTCATCGTTTAGAAGGAAGTGCACTGGTGGGTGTGTTAAATGTAACGAGTGATTCTTTTTCTGATGGGGGGAAGTTTATTACGGTAGCTAATGCACTGGCCCAAGCTGAAAAATTAGTCCGTGAAGGAGCCGAAGTTTTAGATATCGGTGCTGAATCAACTCGTCCCGACGCTATACCTGTTGATCCTGAAACCGAATGGTTGTTGCTAAAACCTGTATTAACCGCATTAAAAGAACAGTGTAAACAATGGGCGTTTAAACCAAAAATTAGTATCGATACCCGACATTTTTTCGTAGCAGAAAAAGCGATGCAATTGGGTATTGACTGGATTAATGACGTCAGCGGCTTTGTTGATTCAAACATGCGTGCATTAGCGGTAGGGAGTCCTGTAAAATGTGTTGTCATGCACAATCTTGGTGTTCCGGCGCAAAAAAATATCGTATTAGCTTCATATCCTAATATCTGCGAGCAACTATTGAACTGGGCCGAGCAGCGTTTCGATGAATTATTGGATGTGGGTATTGATGCCAATCAGCTCATTTTTGATGTGGGTATCGGTTTTGGTAAAACATCCCAACAATCTATTTTTTTATTGAAAAATATCCAACAATTTCGACGTTTAAATTGTCCTCTGTTGGTGGGCCATTCAAGAAAATCTTTTCTCAATCTGATAACAGAAAAACCTTTTCCAGACAGAGATTTTGAAACCGCGATGGTGTCTTATCAGTTAGCAGCACAGGGTGTTGATTATTTACGTGTTCATAACGTCGGATTAAATGCAAAAGCTATTGCAATGGCAACACAGCTTATTTCGACCAAGGAAGAGTTAGTGATTGCGTAGCTCAAAATATTTTAATCAATTTAAAATTAATTTTCCCAGATAAGATCTAATTCTCGTACGGCTTTGACATCATCCAAACGTTGTAAACTGAGATGATGCGGCGCATTATTTAAATAGGATGGATTTTCTTGTGCTTCTATAAGTATTTTTTTCATAGCCATTATAAATTGGTCTATTTCCTGTTTTGATTCTGTTTCGGTGGGTTCTATCAACAAGCATTCTGGAATTAGTAAAGGAAAATAGGTTGTTGGTGCATGAAAGTTAAAATCAAGTAAACGTTTGCCTACATCCATTGCGGTAACATTGAATTGCTTAGCTAAATTCTTTAGCGTTAAAATAAATTCATGACTAGCACGACGTTGCGGAAAAGCCGGAATGTAGCCAATTTGTTGTAAACGTTTAAGTAAATAATTGGCATTGAGCGTAGCGATTTCTGAGACACGTTTTAATCCTTCGCGACCTAATAAACGCGCATAGATATAGGCGCGTAAAAGAATACCGGTATTTCCCATAAAGGTGGATAAACGACCAATACTCTGGGGCTTATCTTTTAAATTAAGCCATCGGTATTGGCTATTTTCAAAAGTAACAATAGGTATGGGTAAAAAGTCGAGTAGACGTTCTCCAACTGCTACAGGCCCTGCGCCAGGGCCGCCACCACCATGCGGTGTGGCAAAGGTTTTATGTAAGTTGAGATGCATGACATCAAAACCCATATCACCAGGTCGTACTTTCCCCAATATCGCATTCAGATTAGCACCATCATAATAAAGTAATCCACCGGCTTGATGAATAATGTCAGCAATTTCTTCAATTTGTCTTTCAAATACGCCTAAAGTTGAAGGGTTAGTTAACATAATTCCAGCCGTCTGAGTGCCTACCGCGGCTCGTAATGCAACTAAATCTAAATCACCTCCAGCATTCGTTGGAATTTCACGGACTTTATAGCCACACATAACGGCAGAAGCGGGATTGGTACCATGGGCGGCATCGGGGATAAGAAATTCGGTTCTAGCATGATCATTGCGCGAAGCATGATAAGCTTTGATCATCGCAACGCCAGCAAATTCACCTTGAGCACCTGCCATAGGCGTTAGGGAAACACCACACATTCCGGTTACATCTTTTAAAATCTCTTGGAATTCAAAGAGGCAACGTAAAGTGCCTTGGCAACTTTCTTCAGGCAATAAAGGGTGTTGATTAAGAAAAGCAGGTAATGATGCCAAACGATGCACGCCCCGAGGATTGTACTTCATCGTACATGATCCTAATGGATAAAAATGGGTATCGATCGAGAAATTTTTTTGCGAAAGACGAGTAAAATGTCGTACGACTTGTAATTCAGAAACTTGGGGTAAAAAAATTTCTGTTTTTCGTAATAAATTTTCGGGTATAGAAGAAAATTTATTTAGCGATAAATTGGAGGGTATTTGGGCTTTTGCAATGCGTCCAGTTTGGCTCAGTTCGAAAATAAGCATAAAATTTTTACGTTATACGGTAAGTAATTTAGATAATTCTTGTTGATATCTATTTAGATCATCTTGGTTTTTAGTTTCAGTCACGCAAATTAATAAGGCATGACCTAATTCAGGATAAAATGTAGATAGATCATATCCACCTTGTATTCCCAGTTTTGCTAAATCACGTAATAAGCCGGGAACGGGTTGAGATAAACGAATAACAAACTCGTGAAAAAACGCCGTATTGAAAATTAACTCTACTCCGGGTACTTGCGTTAAAAGATGGGCGAGTTGTTGAGCATGATCATGAGATGCTCGCGCGACTTTCTGTAAACCCATAGGACCTAGCAGGCTCATATAAATCGTTGCGGCAGTCACTAATAAACCTTGATTTGTGCAAATATTTGAGGTCGCTTTTGCACGACGTATGTGTTGCTCACGTGCTTGTAAGGTTAAGGTAAACCCTGGTTTTCCGTTTTTATCAATGGTGCGACCAACAATTCTGCCTGGCATTTGTCGCAACCATTCTTTTTTGCAACACATAAAACCGAAATAAGGTCCACCACCCGCAAGCGGTACACCGAGTGCTTGTCCTTCACCACAGACAATATCAGCGCCTAGTTTTCCCCAACTTCCTGGTTCTTTCAGCAAAGCCAAACTCATAGGATTAGTGACAGCGATGACAAAAGCCTGTTTTGCATGTGCCCACTCAGTTAATTGATCCACTTCTTCTAATGAGCCAAAAAAATTAGGTTGGGAAATCACTAAAGCGCAAACATCTTGTTTTTCCCAAGCTTCAAGTGTTGATAGTAATGTTTTACCCTCTTTTGTACAGTAAGGAAGCTCAATAAGTTCGATAGCTTGTTGAGTTACAATAGCTTGTAGGGTTTGTCGATAATGAGGGTGTAAGCTTCGCGGGATTAAAATTTTTGCTGATTGAGTTTTTTTGTTCGCTCTAACAGACATTAAAACGGCTTCAGCTAAGGCAGAAGCACCGTCATAAAGTGAAGCATTGGAATAATCCATGCCCGTTAGATTTGCCATCATGGTTTGATATTCGTAGATTAGTTGCAAAGTTCCTTGACTCGCTTCCGCTTGATAAGGTGTATACGCCGTCATAAATTCACCACGACTGGTAATATCCCAAACGGCTGCCGGAATATGATGCTCGTAGGCACCGGCACCAATAAAGCAGAGGCCTGGTTTATTTTCTTGACCACGTTGTTCTGTGATACGTGTCATTTCCATTTCACTTAAACCGGCAGGAACCTGGTTTAATTCTGTAGTTTGTAAATGCGCGGGAATTTCATCAAAAAGATCGCCAATGGTATGCACACCCAATGTAGCAAGCATTTCTTGGATTTCGACATCAGTGTGTGGAATAAAGGGCATGTTAGGCCTCAACCAAAATTTGTTGTTGGTAAGTTGCAAAGTCTAATAAATGTTCTAATTCACTGTTATCGGAAAACTGTAATCGAAATAACCATCCTTGCTCGTAGGAGTCAGAATTAATAAGGTCCGGTGTATCACTTAAAGCGGTGTTGATTTCAATCACTACACCTGAAAGAGGAGCATACACATCGGCTGCAGCTTTTACAGATTCTAAAACACAGACCTCTTCATTTTTTTTTATCACTTTTTTTATAGTAGGTAATTCTGCGTAAACGATATCACCTAACAATTCTTGCGCATGTGCGGTAATTCCAACGCAGACGATATTATTTTCTTCGATACGAACCCATTCATGAGTTGCTGTATATTTTAATAATTCGGGTAGTTTTTTCATGATAGTCACTCTTTTAAAAATTCAATTTCTTAACTAAAAGTTTTTTTTCCTTTTCGTATAAAGGGAGGTTTAATAATGCGTACCTGATATTGCTTGGTACCCATAATGACATCACAATAATTCTCGTTATGCGCATACGGGATTCTAGCAAAAGCAATAGAACTGCCTAAAGTGGGAGAATAACTTCCACTCGTAATTTCCCCTTCGCCGTGGGAAGTAATAATTTTTTGATGGTTACGTAAGATACGACCTTTTTCTTCTAATACTAAACCTACTAATTTACGCGAAGGATTTTCTAGCTGTTTAAGTAATGCTTGGCGTCCGATAAAATCTCGATCGCTAGGGTTCCAGGCAATTGTCCAAGCTAAATTGGACTCTAAAGGAGTCGTCATGACATCCATGTCAGCGCCATGTAAGTTTAATCCTGCTTCTAATCGTAGGGTATCTCGTGCGCCTAAGCCACAGGGTTTATTACCATAGTCAATTAAACGTTGCCAGAAGCCTTCAGCTTCTGTTATTGGTAAAATGACTTCTAAACCATCTTCACCGGTGTAACCTGTTCTTGCAATGAACCAATTATCTTGTTGAACACAATGAAAAGGTTTTAAATCTTTAATTAGCGATTGTAAATGGATATCAAAGGCTTTATTGGCTTTTGACAGCGCATGAGGACCTTGAATAGCAATGATGGCGAGATCAGTACGTTCAAGGATAGAAATAGAAGAAAAATGGTGTGTTTGTTTTTTCATCCAGTCGAGATCAGATTGTCGGTTTCCGGCATTGATGACGACACGATACTGTTGTTGTGAAAGTTGATAAACGATTAAATCATCCAGAATACCCCCCTCATCATTCAACATGCAGGTATATAATGCTTTTCCTGGAATGAGGCGTTGTGGGTTATTTGCCAATAAAAAACTGAGATAGTCCGTTGCATTTTCTCCAATAATATCAACGGTTAACATATGCGAAACATCAAATAAGCCACTGTCTTGCCTGACGACATGATGTTCTTGTATTTGAGAGCCATAATGCAGAGGCATTTGCCAACCTGCAAAATTGACGAGTATCGCGCCGTTTTTTTTATGTTGTCCATGAAGAACTGTTTTATTTTCCATTAGCTTGCCATTGGGTGATTTTTCAATGCCTAATTATAACTCGTGGGTGATAAATTACTAGTTTGATAATATCGTTTAAATTAAATGGCCATTGCATGACTAAAGCTGAGGATTAAAACAGATTGGATTTTGCGAGAGATCCTTTTTGAATGAGCAAAGATTGGTATGTGTTAGCGAAACATTAATTTATATGAGACAAAATACCCTCTAATTCTTCTAAGTTATTGTAATGTATAACGAGTTGGCCTTTTCCTTTAATGGCTTGTTTAAAATAAACTTTGGCGCCTAATGTTTCTGATAATTGACGTTCGAGTTGTTGGACATCGGTATCTATCTTTTTAAAGGGGCTGGAAATTTCCGACTTAATAAAAGCCTTATTTTGACCTAATCGTTCGGTTTCGCGCACTGACAGTTTATTTTTTACAATTTTTTCAGCGGTTTGAACTTGTAAATGACCCTCGAGACTGAGCAAAGCTCTAGCGTGACCCATTTCAAGTTGACCTTGTTGCAATAAAAGCTTTACTTGAGGGGCTAAATTTAATAATCGGAGTAAATTGGTAATGGTGGTGCGCGAACGACCTAAGGTTTTTGCAATTTCTTGATGAGTTAATTGAAATTCATTAACAAGTCGTTGTATTCCTTCCGCTTCTTCCAATGGATTCAGATCTTGGCGTTGAATATTTTCAATTAAAGAAATAGCTAATGCAGTTTCATCTGAGATTTCCTTGACCAACACAGGTACTTCATTAAGATTAGCCAGTTGTGCAGCACGCCAACGACGTTCGCCAGCAATAATTTCATAACGATTCTCGCTAATAAGTCGGACCACGATAGGATTGATTATGCCTTGTGTGCGAATGGAATTGGCTAAATCTTCTAAGGCTTCTTTTGAAAATTCTCTTCTAGGCTGATAACGACCTGCTTGTAGCCACTCAATCGGCAGATAGCGTAATTCCTTTTTACGAGGGGTGGTTTGTACTAAATCTTCAAAAGGTTGACCACTTAATAGCATGTCAAGATTTCTACCTAAACGTGATTTTTTCATCATAGTACCTGTTCAACGGACGGAGATTTTTCATTTTTAGAGCGTTTTTTTAAAAAAACGTTCGAGGGTATATCAGCAGGTGAACCTCCTGATGGAATAGTGTATCCATCCCGGATTAAAACTTCCTTAGCTAAACTTAAATAGGCGTGACTTCCATTTGATTGGGCATCATACAATAAAACCGGTTGCCCATGACTCGGTGCTTCAGCGAGTCGAATATTGCGCGGGATGAGTGTAGTGTACATTTTCTCTTTAAAATGAGTGAGTAATTCCTCTGAGACCTGTTTAGCTAAGCTGTTTCGACCATCAAAAAGTGTACGAAGTATGCCGTGGATCTGTAAATGCGGGTTAACTGTGGCACGTAAGCTTTGTAATGTATTCATTAGATTGCTTAGCCCTTCTAGAGCAAAATATTCACATTGCACAGGAATAATGACATATTGCGCCGCTACTAAAGCATTAATCGTTAATATATTCAAAGACGGTGGGCAATCAAGCAAAATATAGTCATAGGCATCGACTAGCAAGCTGAGCTTTTTTTTGAGTATATATTCACGTTGTTCACTTTTTAATAAGTGGATTTCAGTTTGTGTTAAATCACCTGAACCAGGAATCAATGTATAATTTGCTGGAGTAACGACGAGGCTCTGCTCGATAGGAACTTCATCTAATAATACTTGTGCAATATGCGGACTGAGATCTTTTTGTAAAAGACTACCGGTGGTTGCATTAGCTTGAGGATCGAGGTCAATTAACAAGGTTTTTTGTTCTAACAAAGCCATCGATGCAGCAAGATTAATACAGGTTGTGGTTTTTCCCACGCCTCCTTTCTGATTTACGATAGCGATAATTTTGCCCATAATGCCTCATAATCTCTCTTGACAGGTTTGATATAGTATACTCAGCGTAATAGAATTTTTGACTGTGTTGTCACTCAATTCGCAATCCTCATGCATTTTGAATAAACAAAAGGGTGCTCTTTTGCAACCGTATCAAAAATCCAATTGCTGTGAGTATAGTATAACGGCTCAATGTAAACTTGCTATTACTATTAGCCATAGCGAGAATTTTTCATTGAATAAAAAAGGGTTTTTGTGTTGAAATTTTTACTAGCCATAGGCTTGCTACTGGCAATTGGTTTTACAACACCTAGTATAGCAAAACCTATCCACATTATCGCTGCTGAGAATTTTTATGGTGCTGTCGCAAAACAAATCGGCGGGAATTTTGTCCAAGTTATAAGTATTCTTAATCAGCCCGATCAAGACCCCCATTTATTTAATTTAACTCCAAGTGTCGCTAAGATTTTGGAGCAAGGTGATCTGATTATTTATAATGGCCTAGGCTACGATCCTTGGATGCAGAATTTATTAAGTGTCGGTTCTGCCAAAGCCAGAACCTTTATTTGTGTCGCTGATTTAATGCATAGAAAAGAAGGGGCTAATCCGCATATTTGGTATGATCCCGAAACGATGCCGGTTTATGCCCTAGCAGTGCGCGATTATTTGATTAGACATGATCCGCATCATCAAAAAAAGTATAGAAAACATTATCAGCAGTTTATTGTAGAACAGCAAACTTTACGGCAACTAATTCAACAAATAAAAGTTCAACATAATGATGTTTCGGTTATTGCGACGGAGCCTGTATTTGGTTATATGGCAGAGGCTTTAGGGTTTCGTATGCAAGGAATTCCGTTTCAACTCAGCATGATGAATGGAGTGGATCCTAGCCCTAAACAAGTTCAAGACTTTCAACGGCAGTTGCAACAGCATCGAGTCAGGTTAGTGTTCTACAATAGTCAAGTGAGTAGTCCCTTGGTCTTGCATTTATTGCACCAGGCTAAGTTATTAGGAATTCCGATCGTAGGGATCATGGAAACCCAACCTATGCAGTCGACTTATTGTCAGTGGATGATTAACCAATTAAAAAGAGTGGAGCAGGCATTAGATGAACGCCATCGAATTTAAACAACTTAGTCTTGCCTATGGACATCGCGGTATTTTTCAGAATTTCACAGCAAGTATCCACTCAGGCGAATTTGTTGCCATACTCGGTGCCAATGGCGCCGGAAAAAGTACTTTGCTGCGATCGATATTAGGTTTAATTGCGCCATCCAGTGGCGGTATTTCGGTATTTGGGCAAGCAGTACATAAGGGCGCCGCTTTTATTGGTTATATGCCGCAAATACGTCAAAATATCAGTAATAGTTTAAGTGCCTATGCTTGGTTGACTGCCAATTTAAATGGCTATCAGTGGGGATTGCCAGTTTTAAATGCAAAACAAACCGAAGAAATACAACGTGTTGTTCAGTTGGTAAAAGCAGAAAAGATTATCAATCGGCCTTACAGCCTTTTATCAGGAGGAGAAAGACAACGTTTATTATTGGCACAAGCCTTATTGAATAAACCCAAAATTTTATTATTAGATGAGCCACTCATGAATCTGGATCCTTATTATCAAGCCACGTTAGTCGGTTTAATTGATGATATCCGTTTGCAATACGGTATTACGATATTATTTACTTCGCATGATATCAACCCGCTTTTAACCAGTGTAGATAGAGTACTCTATTTGGCGAACGGTAAGGCGGTAATAGGATTGGTCAACGAAATCATCAATAGCAAAAAATTAAGTGAGCTTTATGGGTTGGATATTCAAGTTATTCAGCATGAACAGCAACTTTTTGTCATAAATAAAGAATTAGGATTCCATCATCATGTCAACCATTGTCGACCCGACCTTGATCATTTCTCTGTTTGAATATCATTTTTTACGTAACGCACTCATAGCAGGTACGATTGCAGCGATATTGGCTGGTTTCGTCGGTTATTTTATGGTTATCAGGAGGTTGGCCTTTGCGGGTCATGCCTTAGGTCACATTGGTTTTGCTGGAGCGACGGGCGCCGGTTTAGTGGGTTTAACGCCAGTCACTGGGCAGTTAATTTTGACAATATTAGCCGCTATTGGCATGGGTAGTTTGGGTCATCGAATGAGTAAAAGTGATATCGCTATTGGTATCATTTTGGCTTTGGCTTTGGGATTGGGTGTTTTATTTTTACATTTTTATACCAGTTATGCTGCCCAAGCCATGACGATATTATTTGGTAATCTTCTAGGTGTTTCAGCACATTTAATAAAGATGATGTTGATTTATTCTGTTCTCAGCTTGCTAGGTTTAAGTTTTATTGCAAGGCCATTATTATTTGCTAGTTTAGAGCCTGAGTTAGCAGAAGCAAAAGGTGTCTCTCTACCATTGATTTCCATTTTGTTTATGGTGATTGTGGCAGTGGCTGTAACCGAAGCCAGCCAAGTAGTGGGTGTGCTCTTAGTGTTTACTTTATTGATAGGACCTGCTGCAGCAGCTTTAAATTGGACGCATGGTATTTTAAGTGGTTTATTTTTAACGGTGCTGTTTGGTATTTTAATCGTATGGTTAGGTATCATTTTAGCATTTATTACGGATTGGCCGATTCCGTTTTGGATTAGTGCTTTAGCCGCCATTAATTATTTTTTGAGTTTTTTAGGAAAAATAAATCAATAAAAAAGGAGTTAGTGCTTACTAACTCCTTACTTACTAACTTGCGTTTTACCGCTCTCTTTATTTAGTCATCCCATTTTAAACTTCCGCCTGTTTGGTATTCCGTTACGCGCGTTTCAAAGAAATTCTTTTCCTTTTTCAAGTCAATGATTTCACTCATCCATGGTAAGGGATTGCTAACGCCTGGGTATTGCTCAGGCAAGCCAATTTGCGCGAGACGTCGATTGCCGATGAAACGAAGGTAATCCCACATCATATTAGCATTCAACCCAAGAATACCACGTGGCATCGTATCTAAAGCATATTGATACTCTAGATCGACACCTTCTTTGACCAGGTTAATGACATAATGTTTAAATTCGGGTGTCCATAAATGTGGATTTTCTAATTTAATCTGATTGATAACATCGATACCAAAATTTAAATGCATCGATTCATCGCGTAAGATATATTGAAATTGTTCAGCGGTTCCCGTCATTTTATTGCATCGACCCATACTTAATATCTGTGAAAAACCGACATAGAAAAATATGCCTTCAAATACCACATAGAAAGCAATTAAATCACGTAATAAACGCTGATCATTTTCAGGCGTGCCCGTATAAAAATGCGGATCGGCTAAGCTTTGTGTGAAGGGAAGTGCCCATTCAGCTTTTTTAGCGACAGTGGGTAGCTCACGATACATATTAAAGACTCGCGCTTCATCCATGCCTAAACTTTCTATGACATATTGATAAGCGTGTGTATGTAACGCTTCTTCAAAGGCTTGTCGAAGTAAATATTGCCGGCATTCTGGGTTGGTAATATGCCGATAGACTGCTAGGACAAGATTATTAGCAACCAGAGAGTCAGCGGTTGAAAAGAAGCCTAAGCTGCGTTCTACAATGAGACGTTCATCATCCGTTAATCCTTTGGGATCACGCCATAATGCAATGTCAGCGGACATATTAATTTCTTGTGGCATCCAATGGTTTGCGCAAGCCGCTAAGTATTTTTCCCAAGCCCATTTATATTTAAAGGGGACGAGTTGATTGAGATCAGCACGGCAGTTGATGATTTTCTTGTCATCAACTTGTACGCGTGCTGCGCCTATTTCTAATGTTTCTAAACCGGTAAAACCACCGGTGAGTTCAGTAGTGCTCATAGTTTTGGGATCCTCTTTAAGAGTAACGTTTTTGTATGAACCTGTGGTTTATTGACATGATTCACAATCCGGGTCGAGTATCGAGCAAGCAGGAGCCGCCGGACTATCCATTTGTACGGAATTTAAGTGGCTTTTTTCTAAGGTTGCCTTTTCAGCATGTGTAGCACCCATTGTTCGTAAATAGTAACTTGTTTTTAATCCTTTAAGCCAAATGCGTTTATAAAGTTCATCTAATTTTTTACCAGAAGCTTGTGCCATATAAAGATTTAACGATTGGCTTTGATCGATCCATTTTTGACGACGTGATCCGGCTTCAACAAGCCAATGTGCAGGGACTTCAAAAGCAGTCGCATACAGTTGTTTTAAGCTGTCAGGAACGCGCTCAATTTTTTGCAAGCTACCATCATAATATTTCAGATCATTGAGCATAACGGCATCCCATAATCCAAGTAATTTTAAATCTTTGACTAAATAGGGATTGATGACAGTAAATTCACCGGACATATTGGATTTTACAAAAAGATTTTGATAAGTCGGCTCAATCGATTGGGAAACGCCACAGATATTGGAAATAGTTGCTGTCGGTGCAATGGCCATACAATTCGAGTTGCGCATTCCTTCTTTCATTACTTTTTTTCGTAATGTTTCCCAGTCTAAATGGGTTGCTTGATCTTGATCTAAGAATTTACCGCGAGTTTTTTGTAACAGTGCAATAGAATCTATAGGGAGGATTCCTTGGCTCCATAAGGATCCCTTAAAACTTTCATAGGAACCACGTTCTTTAGCTAAATCACAGGAAGCTTCTATGGCGTAATAGCTAATTGATTCCATAGAGTGATCCGCAAAAGTAATGGCGGCTTCTGAAGCATAAGGGAGGCGTAATTGATATAAGGCATCCTGGAAACCCATCAGGCCTAGACCGATAGGACGGTGCTTTAGATTAGAACGACGTGCCTGTGGCACAGTATAATAATTAATATCAATGACATTATCTAACATGCGAATAGCCGTGCGGATAGTGCTACGCAATTTTACTTGATCGATTTCTCCTGACTCTGTCAGATGTTGAGGCAGATTAATACTTCCCAAATTACAAACGGCTATTTCATCAACCGAGGTATTGAGCGTAATTTCGGTACATAAATTGGAGCTATGAATCGTTCCAGCATGTTGTTGCGGCGAACGTAAGTTACAAGGATCCTTAAATGTGATCCAAGGATGTCCGGTTTCAAATAATAAACTCAGCATTTTTCGCCACAGATTGACTGCGGGAATCGTTTTGAAATTTTTAAGTTCACCATGCGCAGCTTTGGTTTCATAGGCTTGATATTTTTCTTCAAATTCTAGACCGAACGCATCATGTAAGTCGGGTGTTTCATCGGGAGAGAATAAAGTCCAATTTTCTCCTTGCATGAGTCGTTTCATGAATAAATCAGGGACCCAATTTGCAGTATTCATATCATGCGTACGACGTCGATCGTCACCGGTATTTTTTCGTAATTCTAAAAATTCTTCGATATCTAAGTGCCATGTTTCTAAGTATGCACAGACGGCACCTTTACGTTTGCCACCTTGATTGACAGCTACTGCAGAAGCATTGGCAACGTTTAAAAAGGGTACGACACCGAGTGACTTGCCATTGGTTCCTTTAATTCGTGCTCCCATCGCGCGAACTGAAGTCCAGTCATTACCTAAGCCACCCGCAAATTTTGAAAGTAAAGCATTATCTTTTATAGCGCTGTAAATTTGATTGAGGTCATCGGGTACGGTTGTTAAGAAACAACTCGAGAGTTGGGGGCGTAGCGTTCCGGCATTGAATAGAGTGGGTGTGGACGCCATATAGTCAAAAGACGAAAGTAAGTGGTAAAACTCAATTGCTCGTTCTTCTTTGTTAGGTTCTTGTTGTGCAAGTCCCATGGCAACCCGCATAAAGAAAGCTTGGGGTAATTCAAAACGAACATCATCGGCATGTAAAAAATATCGATCGTATAAAGTTTGTAAACTGAGATAAGTAAACTTCTGATCGTTTTCAGGCAATAAAGCTTTACTTAATTTTTCTAAGTCAAAGCTTTGTAATTGAGGATCTAATAATTCTAGAGTAATACCGCGTTTGATATAATGTTGGAAGTAATTAGAATATAAACTCTGATTGCTGTGCGTTGTAGTTGGAAGCTCAAGGAAGTTTAATGCTTCCGTATATAATGTACGTAATAAAAAACGTGCAGTCGCATAGGTATAACTAGGATCTTGTTCGACGAGAGAACGGGCACTGATAATGAGTGCTTTATCAATTTCTGCGATAGGCATGCCATCGTAGAGGTTGCGTAAGGTTTCTTGTAAAATGAGTTCATGTTTTACTTCATTTAAATCTTTGCAAGTCTCTGTTATCAATAAACTCAATTGTATGAGATCAAGGGGACGTTGAGTACCATCTGTTAGGGTTATTTGTAATTGGATTTCAGATGGTGACTTCGTTTCTGCACGCATTTTTCGGCGTTCTTCACGATAAAGTACATAGGCGCGCGCTACTTTATGAGCTTCCACACGCATTAAGGCCAATTCAACTTGATCTTGTATCGCTTCAATAGGTAATGTTCCGCCCTTGGGGTGGCGTTGTTGTATGATGTTGGTGATTTGCTGTGTTAATTGCGATACCCGTTCGTGAATACGAGTTGATAATGCGGCTTGTCCACCTTCTACAGCGAGAAAAGCTTTAGTAATTGCAATCCTAATTTTACTTGGGTCGTAATTAACAAGCTTACCATTACGTTTTATAACCTGTAGCGTATAAATCGGTTTATTCTCTTGTTCTGCTTGAGCTTCAGGTAGTAGAATCTCGGCGCTATTAAGCAGAAGAGAAGAAGTCATTAGTTCGGATGAAAGTCCGCTCATGGATGCTCCTTAAAAAAGTTGTGAGGAATTATGTCAATGAAAATGATATAACACAATATCATGTGGTTTCTATACTATGCAACCACTATATGAAGTGAGTAAATATTTAGTAAACTGTGAGTAAGTTGGGTAAAACATGTTAATCAGCATACTTATTTTCCAAGCGATTGTCCGTCGGAGCAGGGTTTATGCATAGACGATTAAATTTTTTTGCATGATAAGCGTATTGGGTCATTTTGTAGGTAACAGAGGTGATATGCGGGACATTTCTTTTGCAGAGGTTTCAAAGAGTATTTTTCGTGCTTATGATATTCGTGGCATTGTGGGCGAATCAATAACGCCTGAGCTCATTTATACGTTGGGTAAGGCGATAGGAAGTGTAGCTCAAGAGCTAGGTGAGCAAACCATTATTACCGCGCGGGATGGACGGTTGTCAGGCCCTCTTTTGATGGAGGCCTTGCAAAAGGGATTAAGTGAAACGGGTTGTAACGTGATAGATATTGGGCAAGTTCCTAGCCCGGTGCTTTATTTTGCCACACGTTATTTGAATTATCGTTCGGGAGTGATGTTAACGGCGAGTCATAACCCATCGAATTATAATGGCCTAAAGATAGTGTTAGCAGGAAAAAGCTTATCAGAAGGGGCTATTGATGAACTTTATTACCGTGTCCAATCTGGTGGGTTTAAATCAGGAGTGGGGAGTTATCGAGAAATATCGGTTACAGAAGCTTATCTCGATCGAATTCTGCAAGATATTTCCTTAGCGCGTCCATTACGGGTCGTCCTTGATTGTGGAAATGGTGTCGGTGGCGTCGTTGCTCCTGAATTATTGCGGCGTTTAGGTTGTGAAGTGATCGAATTATTTTGCGATGTGGATGGACGTTTCCCTAATCATCATCCCGATCCCAGTGTGCCAGAGAATTTAAATGATTTAATTACCAGCGTGAAGCAGCATAAAGCAGATATAGGCCTAGCTTTAGATGGTGATGGCGATAGACTGGGTGTGGTTACCAATCACGGAGAAATTATTTGGCCCGATAGACAAATGATGTTGTATGCGATGGATGTATTATCGCGCAATCCAGGAGCATTGATTATTTATGATATAAAGTCGACGGGCCATTTAGCAAAGCTTATTGCTGAAAAAGGTGGCCAATCTTTAATGTGGAAGACAGGGCATTCAATTATGAAGGCTAAATTAGAGGAAACAGGCGCATTATTAGCAGGTGAGATGAGCGGTCACATCTTCTTTAAAGAACGCTGGTATGGTTTTGACGATGGTTTATATACCGCTGCTCGATTGTTAGAAATAATTGCCAAAAGTAAAAAAGATGTGAGTGAGTTGTTTGCTGAGTTGCCGAATGGTATTAATACGCCGGAATTAAAATTGGCTATTGCTGAAGATAAAAAGTTTACCTTTATTCAAGCTTTTCAAGCAACTATTAATTTTTCAGATGCAAAATTGAATAAAATAGATGGTGTGCGCGCCGATTTTATTGATGGTTGGGGCTTAGTGCGGGCATCGAATACCAGTCCTTATTTAACCTTACGGTTTGAAGCAGATAATTTAACGGCTTTAAAGCGTATCCAAATGTTATTTAGGAATGCTTTATTAGCAATGGATCCTCATCTCAAATTACCTTTTTAATTATGCGGATTATTACTTTAAATGTGAACGGTATTCGTTCTGCAGCGCGGAAAGGCTTTTTTGATTGGTTAAAATGTCAGAAAGCGGACGTGATATGTATACAGGAAACCAAAGCCCAAAAAAACCAATTAGATGCATCGTATTATCCCAAAGAATATCATGCTTATTTTTTTGATGCTGAAAAAAAGGGTTATAGTGGTGTGGCGGTTTATAGCCGTATTAAACCCGATTCAATAACGTTTGGATTAGGTTGGAAATGTGCAGATACAGAAGGTCGTTATCTGCAAATTAATTTTCCAAAGTTGAGTATCGCATCTTTGTATATGCCTTCAGGGAGTAGTGGTGTTTTACGTCAAGAATATAAGTTCCAATTTTTAAATTATTATTTGCCAATTTTGAAAAAACAACTCCAACAAAACAGTGACTTTATTATTTGTGGCGATTGGAATATTGCTCATAAAGCTATCGATTTAAAAAATTGGCGTAACAATCAAAAAAATTCTGGTTTTTTGCCAGAAGAACGTGCTTGGTTGGATCAAGTATTAGGGCCAGTGGGTTATGTGGATGCTTTTCGAGAAATGAATCAACAAGAGGGAGAATATACCTGGTGGTCAAATCGCGGTCGGGCTTGGGCTAATAATGTTGGATGGCGGATTGACTATCAGATTATTACACCAGGGCTCAAAAATAAAATTAACTCAGTTGAGATTTATAAGGACCAACGTTTTTCGGATCATGCCCCTTTAATTATTGACTATGTACTTTAGATGTCATCAAAATTGTTTCTGGAGTGTAGGCGTACGGTTAAAAAGTTAAAAAAAGATCATCAGATGATAAAACGTTAAACAGTTATTACCAAAGCTTCTTTTTTATGGACGTCCAGACCACCATTATGCAAGAGAAAAACAATTCTTTGTTACTTTTGGCTCTATCCTTAGCCGTTTTTGGCATTATCACCACAGAGCTTTCCATCATCGGTTTGTTGCCACAATTAATGAGTAAGCTGCATATCAACGCTGCAGAAGTGGGGTTACTTATTAGTGCTTATGCCTTCGTTGTTACAATAACCGGCCCTTTCATTACTTTATTGATGATACGTTTGAATAAGAAATATGTTTTGCTGAGCATTATGTTGCTGTTTGTTGTCTCGAATCTAGTTTATGCCTATACCAATGAATATAGTACAATGATGCTGTTTCGTATATTGCCTGCATTGATGCATGCACCATTCTTCGCAGTCACATTGGTAGCGGCTTCAAAATTAGTTGCGCCAGAATATCAAACTAGAGCCACTGCCAAGGTTTTTGCCGGAATAGCAGTAGGTTTGGTTTTAGGTGTGCCTTTAAGTTCTTTTATTGCGGTACATGCTTCACTCACTTTTGCATTTCTTTTTAGTGCCATAGCTAATGGTTTGGCCTTCATAAGTCTTTTGTTACTGATGCCTTCTATGCCGATTATCGAAAAAATATCTTTTGGCAAGCAGCTGAATATTCTGCGCAAAGGGAGATTGTGGTTAACCATTTCTACAGTAGTGTTTGTGTTCGCAGCGATGTTCTCATCCTATAGTTTCATTGCGAAATACCTCCATGATATTACTAAGCTAAGCGGTACATGGATCAGTATAATGCTGATGGTGTTTGGAGTCTTCGGGATTTTAGGAAATTTCATTTTTAGTGTATTGATACAAAAAAACCTTGATTTAACGGTGATTTTCTATCCAATTTTTTATATCGGTGTGTATTTACTTATCTATAGTTTTGGTTTTTCTTTTTCATTGATGATGGGTTTGACCATGCTATGGGGGCTATTGCATACCGCTGGTTTGATCGTGAGTCAAACTTGGTTAGCAACCGAAGCACGAGAGGCACCTGAGTTTACAAATAGTCTGTTTGTTTCTTTTTCTAATCTCGGCATTACAGTAGGGACAGTTCTAGCAGGTTGGTTCATTTTACACTTTGGAACACATAACTTAGTGTGGGTGGGTATCCTATTTTTAATATTAGCACTGCTCAGTATACTTTCCAAAATCATTATCCGATCTAAAAATCACTATCAACATCAAATTAATTAAATAAAATATTTGTCTTTTATTTAATTAAAAATAGTTTTCATTTAATAAATTTAACAATGTTTGTAGGGCAAATTCGACAGCATTATAACGGATGATTAATCGATCACCTGAATGATGTTGGCATAGCGTTTTGTTAAAATCTTTGCCTACCCAAGCCGTCCATAGGGTACCCACCGGATTTTTTTCGGTACCCCCATTAGGTCCCGCAATCCCGGTAATGCTTATGCTTATTTGTGCTGCGCTATTGTTTAAAGCGCCGGTTGCCATTGCGATGGCTGTCTCTTCACTGACAGGTCCATATTGATTTAACAATGTTTCGTTGACGCCGAGCATTTGCTGTTTAGATAAATTTGAATAGGTGATAAATCCACGTTCAAACCACGCTGAAGTGCCAGGTATGCTGGTAATAGTTTGTGCTAATTGTCCTCCTGTGCAGGATTCGGCAGTGGCTAATAGTAAATGATGCTGCTTAAGTTTGTCGCCTATCTGTTTTGCAAGCTGGTGTGTTTGTGAAACTGGATTAGCCATCGATGTCTCCTGTAAATATTGAATAATAAATAACGAATTTAGTAGTTATTGACTCAAAATAATGAAAAATTACCTTCTGATATTTTAGCTTAGAAAATGTTGCTTATTGTTAGGCCCATTAAATTTTCTTTACATGCTTAAATCTAAATCTTTCTTTAATTCAGAAGGTGTTCAATTCAGTCATCAGTATTCTGCCTCTCAAAGAAGAATAATTGATTAAAATTGATGGTTATTCTTAAATAAATATAAAAAATTTTGAGTATTAATGGCGGTTAAATTACAATCTTATTGTAAACATATGGCTTTTACGGCAACATAGCCGTTATTATCCATGTAAGAAGTAAGTTTAGGTAAATTATGGCCAAAGAAGATCAGATAGTGATGGAGGGTACAGTTATTGAAACTTTACCTAATACCTTATTTAGGGTTGAATTAGAAAATGGGCATATTATCAATGCCCATATCTCTGGGCGTATGCGTAAAAGTTATATCCGTGTCCTTACCGGTGATAAGGTGAAAGTTGAAATGACTCCCTATGATCTCACTAAGGGCCGTATTATATTTCGCGGTAAAGGGCCCGAGCTCGATAAATCTAAGCCTGGCTAATAGGTGCCTGTGATAGTTTTTTGTTTTGCTCTGGAGGTGTAACAATTCCCCTTTTTTCAGAAATTACTAGCTGTAATTCATCATTGTTACTGGTTAATAGCAATTGACCGCCGTGTACTAAGCGACCGAAGAGTAATTCATCAGCAATGGGTTTTTTAATTCTTTCTTGAATAAGTCGCATCATTGGGCGTGCTCCCATGCTTCTATCATAACCATATTTAGCTAGCCAAACTCGAGCGGGTTTGTCTACCTGTAAAGTGACATGTTTCTTTTCAAGCTGAGCTTCTAATTCAAGTAAATATTTATCAACGACTTGAGAGACGATAGTTGCATTTAAATAATTAAAATAGATAGTGGCATCTAAACGATTGCGAAATTCAGGAGAAAATACTCGTTTGATAGCCTCTGAATTTTCTGCTTGATTCAAACTAGGCGTAAAACCGATTTCATGCCGACTAAATTGTTCTGCGCCTGCATTACTGGTCATTACCAAAATAATATGGCTAAAGTCGGTCTTTCTACCATTGGTATCAGTTAAGTTACCATGATCCATAACTTGTAATAAAAGATTAAAAATATCTGGGTGTGCTTTTTCAATTTCATCCAGTAATAAAACAGCGTGAGGATGTTTAGTTACCGCTTCAGTGAGTAAACCTCCTTGATCATAACCAATATAGCCTGGAGGAGCTCCTATTAGACGAGACACACTATGTCTTTCCATATATTCAGACATATCAAAACGAAGTAATTCAATACCCATGAGTTCTGCGAGTTGACGCGTCACTTCTGTTTTTCCTACACCGGTTGGTCCGGCAAAAAGGAAAGATCCTATGGTTTTATTGGTTTCTCTTAAACCAGAACGCGTTAATTTCATGGCTGCACAGAGATTTTCAATGGCTATATCTTGCCCGAATACACGTGCTTTTAATTTTTCTTCTAAATGACGCAAGCGACTCTTATCCGAAGCAGAAACATTTCGTGTAGGAATACGTACCATCTTAGCTACAATGGCTTCGATTTCATGGATGCCAATGACTTGCTTCCTTTTATGGCTAGGTCGTAAGGCCTGATAAGCCCCGGCTTCATCAACGATATCAATGGCTTTATCAGGTAAGAATCGGTCTGGTAAATAACGCGCTGCAAGTTCTACGCTAGCGCGTAAGGCGGTCATACGATATTTAACATGATGATGCTCTTCCAGCCTATCGCGCAGTCCACGTAAAATAGCAATGGTTTCTTCTAAATTTGGTTCAGGGACATCAATTTTTTGAAAACGTCTTGCTAAAGCTCGATCTTTTTCAAAAATGCTACGATATTCTTGGTAAGTGGTAGCACCGATGCATTTTAATTCTCCGGTGGTGAGTAAAGGTTTAATTAAATTAGAAGCATCCATCACACCGCCCGAGGCAGCACCGGCGCCAATGACGACATGAATTTCATCAATAAAGAGGACAGATTGAGGTTCTTGTTTAAGTTGTGCTAATAAAGCTTTAAATCTTTTTTCAAAATCTCCGCGATATTTAGTCCCAGCCAATAAACTACCGAGATCTAAAGAATAAATAATGCTATTAGCAAGAACTGCAGGAACCTTTTTTTCATTAATGGCTTTAGCAAGTCCTTCCACAATCGCGGTTTTACCAACACCGGCTTCACCCACTAATAAAGGATTATTTTTTCGACGTCGGCAAAGAATTTGAATAACCCGTGCTAATTCTTCCTCACGACCGATGAGTGGATCAATCTTTCCAAGACGTGCTTTGCTATTGAGATTGATTGCATACAGTTCTAATGGACTATTTCCCGGACCTTCTATCGTGACTTCTTCCTCAGTGACAAACTGATTTAATTTTGGCTCCAAATTATCCTGTAATTTAGGTAGTCCTTGCGAAATGTAATTCGATATATCTGAACGCGTTATATTTTCGCGACGTAAAAAATAAATTGCTTGACTATCTTGTTCGCCAAAGATAGCGGCTAAGATATTAACGCCATGTACTTGGGTTTTTCCGCTGGATTGTACTTGAAAAATAGCGCGCTGTAAAACACGTTGAAAACCTAATGTAGGTTGTATATCCAGATTAGGATCAGCAGAAGGGAACAGTGGAGTGGTTGCCGCAATAAAATTACTAATCTCATTCTTAAGTCTATTTAAATTTGCTCCACATGCTTTTAATGCGGCAATGGCTGAAGGTTCATCTAAAAGCGCTAACAATAGATGTTCAACCGTTAAATATTCATAACGTTTTTCACGGGCTTGTTTAAATATCGAATTTAAACTAACTTCAAGCTCTTTGCTAAACATGGTAGCCCTCCTATTCGAAGCGTATAAAATCCGTGATTGCTCACATAAAGGCGAGTTTCACTGTTGTTATACAAGCTGGGTAGTCCATGTTGAAAAAATTATTTCCCTTTATTTTTAGCCTAGTCGAAATTTAAAGATTTGCGAGTTTGCGTAATTTTAAGCCTTTTAACTGCAAAAACTAGGAAGGGGTATTTTTTGATAGTGGGTTTGTGCTTTTTTAAAAGACGGCAAGTACTAAAATGGGTAATTTTAAGAGGAAAATTGGAATTCTCCTCTTAATTTAACAAAAGCTTATAAAATGTTCATTTATACGGAAGTGGAAGTGATGGAGGCTAATGTTTGCTGATTGCACATGTGATTGACGATAGCTTGAGCAAAATCAGAGCAACTGACTTCTTTGGGATCGCTCATTAAACGCGCAAAATCATAAGTGACCGTTTTGGCTTGTATGGCGGCTTCCATACCCGTGATGATATGATCAGCTGCTTCATTCCAACCCAAATGTCGTAACATCATTTCTGCAGATAGGATCAATGATCCAGGATTGACCTTATTTTGACCAGCATATTTGGGCGCTGTGCCATGAGTCGCTTCAAACATAGCCACTTTGTCACTTAGGTTGGCACCTGGTGCAATACCAATACCACCGACCTGTGCGGCTAAAGCATCCGAAATATAATCACCATTCAGATTTAATGTGGCTATCACACTATATTCTGCAGGTCGCAATAGAATTTGCTGTAAGAAAGCATCAGCAATAAAATCTTTGATAATAATCTCTTTTGCAGTTTTTGGATTTTTTAAACGCATCCAGGGTCCACCCTCCAGTAGTTCTGCGCCAAACTGTTCTTTGGCTACGGCATAACCCCAATCTTTAAAGGCACCCTCAGTGAATTTCATGATATTGCCTTTATGCACTAAGGTTACCGAAGGTAGATCATGGTCTATGGCGTATTGAATGGCTCGTTTTACTAAGCGTTGCGACCCCTCTTTCGATACCGGTTTAATGCCTATGCCGCAATGTTCAGGGAATCGAATTTTTTTAACACCCATATCCTGTTGTAAGAAAGTAATTAATTGTTTAGCTTGTTTGCTGTCGGCTTCCCATTCTATTCCGGCGTAAATATCCTCAGAGTTTTCTCTAAAAATAACCATATTGATTTTTTCAGGTTCACAAACTGGGCTAGGGACGCCTTTAAAATAACGGACGGGGCGCAGACAAACATACAGATCGAGTTGTTGGCGTAATGCTACGTTTAAAGAGCGAATACCTCCACCTACGGGTGTCGTCAAAGGACCTTTGATAGAAACAACATAATCACGTACCGCAGCAAGTGTTTCTTCAGGTAGCCAAACATCCGATCCATACACCTGGGTTGCTTTTTCTCCGGCATAGATTTCCATCCATGCGATGCGTCGCTTTTCACCATAAGCTTTGTTAACGGCCGCATCAACAACCAATCGCATCGCTGGCGTGATATCCACTCCAATACCATCTCCTTCAATAAAAGGGATGATCGGTTGCTGGGGTACATTTAAAGAATAATCTGAATTGACCGTTATTTTTTCGCCAGAACTTGGAATCTGAATATGTTGGTAAGTCATGTGCGCTACTCCGCTTATTTGGGATCGAATGGTACGAAAATTTCGATCCCAATTTTACCGGATTTTAGTCGCTAGAGCGAGTTTATAGCTAAGGGGAAATATTTTTTATAATGGGTTTAGCCGTTTGGACGTTATCCTCTGGAAGATAAGTGTTGAAAAATTTATAAGCTAATCGAGTAGAAAAAGTAGTTTGATATTGACGCATTTTGTCTTTAGGGAGTGCTAGTGATTTTGTTGGAAATTCTTGTGTTTTTATTGTTGAATCTTTTTGGTGAACGGGTGATTGAATCTGAGTTTTTAAATTGTCTTGGCATAAATTAATAATGGTTAGGCATTCTATAATTTTGTTTTCTTCTTTAACTAAGCCTGCTTTTTTATAAAATTCTGACGATTTTATAAGAACTTGTTTAGATTTTTTTAAAAGCTTCAGTTTTTTGAAATTATTATAGGTTTTATCTTTATTATTTAAGTCTTCTATTAGATAAATAGCATAATTATTGTGCGCAATAGCCCTTCGCTCATAAAATGATTTCTTAGTATTTGTTAACTCAGATAAATTTATATTTATATTAAGATCATTAAATTTATCTAGTATTTTTTTAAAATCTAGAGTTCGGAAATCTAATTTTTGTTTTTTAGCGCCAAGATAAGTATATTCTTCATTAGATTTTCGTTTTACTTTCGATGATAGGCTATTCTTTTCCTTCATTGATTGGGAGAGAGGGGCCTCCTTAACGATTGTCCATTCTGCAGGAAAATCTGGAAGCCTTTGGAGACAAATACTCAATTCTTTTACCAATTCGGTAGAGCGATTCTCTAAGTGCATGTTTTTTATTTCTTGCAAGCGCATGATTGTTTACTTGGAAAATTCTAATAGCGTTTTTTTATTGGTATTATAGCCGCATTAGCTGCTTCTGCATATAAATTTTTGGATCTTTCAAAATGGTCGAATGCTGACTGAAAATTTGATTGTTCTACTAAGGTTTCTGCAAAGTTAAAAGTAGCATCAGCTAATAATCTTTTTTTCTTAGTTTTCCAAGTTTCTTCAAAATTAGCAATATATTTTAGCAATCTAATGGAACTTTCATCCTTTGAATCTAAACCGGATCTTTTTGTTACTGATTGCTTGGATTTTTTCGTTTAATTCATTGAGTTGTTTTTCAGTTTCTGGCTGCAAGTTTAAAGCATGCACATCTGAATAAAGTGCTGATATCCATGCTTCAATGTAAAGTTTATTAATTAATGGAGTAGACAATTCTTTTAATTTAATAATAGACATAATTTGGTTAAAAATTTGTCTACAAGAATTAAATTTTTCTATATCAGGATTATTTCTATATTTAAGATAGATTTCATCATAATACTTGTTCGCTAAACTCATCAATTCCATTAAGTAATTTTCAAGTTTTTGTGGGTTGTTAGTTTGAGCAACACTCTCAAATTGAGATAGAGCAAATAAAATAGATTTTTCCTGTATTGGCATATATTAATTTCAATATTTAATTTTGGAATTACTGTAAATTTCTTTTCTTAACGTATTATTAAATAGGATGTCAGCCTAATTATGAATCCAGTTTGATATGAAAAGGAATTAGAATGTTAAAAAGGGTATGTTTGACAGTTGTGATGTCCATGAATTATTCATTTCTACTTGTTCTTTACAATGAGTATGGATGAATCGTACTAAATGCTTGTAGATATCTTGCGAATGGATTCCAGGGGCTTTGTACTTTAATAAACATTGAAAATGTTCCTGTAGTATTTTAATTAGTTCTTCAATTGAATAAGATCGCTGAATAGGTTGGAAAAAAGAACTCATCGAATGGGTAGTTGGCATTGAGTTTGGTTCAAATTGTTGTAAAAGATGAGTTTTAAGCAGTTGGATTTTTCTTCTTAAGTCTTGGCGCTCTCTATTTGATTGTTCAGCAAAGTTTTCCGCAATCGTTAATATTTTTAGATATTCCTTGTTCAGGTTAGCTTTATTTTCGGATGAAAAAGTAGATTTTTGCCAGTTAGCATTTTCTTGGCAAACATGAAACTTAATCAGTTCACGTAAAAGTTTGGCATAAAATAGGCTTTCATTAAGTTTATGGACAGACTGAATGGTATTTTTGATTTCTTCAAAGGGTTTAAAACGATAATTTTTAATGACCTGCGATGTTAAATCTAAAAAAGATAGGGCAGCGGAGGTTTGTTTAAACGCTTCAAGACCGTAATAATAATCGAAGACTTCATCAATGAGTAAAATTTGTAGATTTCTAGAACGCAAATCTGAGAGTTCGTAAGTGGAATAAGCTTCATTGCGTTTTTGTTGGCTAATGACGTTGAGATTTTTCTTATGTTTGTCTAAGAATTTTATTCTAATATCGTTTATTTTAAGCAAGTCTTCGCTATCCTGTAGATTTTTATGGGGTATTAGATCCATTAATTGTTGAGAGAGTGTTAACCATGAAAGTTGAGTTAATAAGGTGTGGTTTGAACTCTCTTTAGAATAAATATGAAGTTGTTGATTCAGTTTATAAAATAATTGAGCATAAAATCGAAAAGGATCATCGATAGATATCTGATTAAGAACTTGTTTAAATTCTTCTTCTCGGTGTTGTATTAATGCTTCTTCATTATTTAATGTAGACGGAGAGGGATAAAGCGGCGTTTCAAAAGATTTTTCTTTTTCAGTTGATTTTTTTATTATGGGTTTATCTGGAAAAGTTTTTCGTAGCTGTTTACGAACGGGTCGTTCTTCATCAGAATTTTTCCAATGCATTCTTTTTCTCGATAACGATGATGAGGAGGGATCAGGCTGTCCATCTTGCTTGGGTTCAAGAGATTTTTGTAGCTTAATTTTTGAGTCAATAGAAGTTTTAGGAATAGACTTTGTAGTTTTTTTAGTTTTCGAAGCAGATTGATGAAATTTTTTTAGCTGTTTTAATTGATCCTCAATCTTTTTTTGATATTGCAAGGTTTCGTTTGCATATTGGTGTTGCCCGTATTGCTCATAAAAATTATGCGCAGTCTCTAAACAGGTTATACTCGTTGAAAGAAGCGTTTTTTTAAGATCAAAATCAAGAACATCTTCAGATAATTCATGTGCTTCATTAATTAGATTTTCAGCTAAATTATAATAATAGGCTGCCTTGCGTTCATAAATCGTATTATCCCAAGAAGAAAAATTTTCAGAAATTTTTTTGAAAAGATCGTGATAATCTTTAAGTAATGCTTTGTTTTTATTTTTTTGACCTTGGAGGTTTAATGCTTTAGCTTTATAGTAGAGACGATAGAAAGATCTTGTAAGCTTTTTAATATTTTCATCATTACTTGATACAATATCTTCATTGGAGGGATTTTGAGGTAAATCATTAAGGTGAGACTGAATTTCACCCAGCCAGGCTTCCAAATAATAAGACTCAAGCAAGAGACTGGTAGTATTTTTTTTTCGATTATGTTCAATTAATTCTCTAACCGTTTGGTAGTTTTGTATGCAATCTTGAAAGCTCAGTTCATTATCTGGATTTTGACGCTTTTCCCATTTATGCGTAAATTCTTTATTAGTTTTTTCTAGTAGAAGAAAAACGCTTAATTCTAGCTTAGCCAGTTTTAATTTAGATTTCATATACTTTTTTATTGTTTATTAATAAAATAATAACCAATAAAACTTAAAGAATTATTAATCCTGAATTTACGAAATAATTACTCAGCGTTATCAGTTTTGTGTTAAGAACAAGCGTTTAAAAGGATATAAATTAAAGCACTAAGAGCGGTTATTATCTGAGTTCAAAAAGCCATTATTCACCTATTTTACTTAATTAAGTATATACTTCAAATTTGGAGGCTATTGAGTTAAGAAATGCTAGGTGATTTTTCTTTAGGTCAAAAAATAATACTTTGGGTGGTTCCATTGCTTTTTGCTATTACGGTTCATGAAACGGCTCATGGTTGGGTTGCTTCAAAATTGGGTGATCCGACTGCTAAATTATTAGGTCGTCTCACATTGAATCCTTTGAAACATATTGACCCCATAGGAACAATTATTGTCCCAGCCATCCTGTTTTCACTCGGTGGTTTTATATTTGGTTGGGCTAAGCCGGTGCCAATTACTTGGCAGAACCTTAAAAATCCTCGACGAGATATGGCCTTAGTTGCGGCGGCGGGCCCTTTGGCCAATCTGTTGATGGCTTTTTTGTGGGTGGCTATTGCCAAAGTGGCGATGGGTTTTGATAATGGACCACCTATCATTTATATGGCTCAAGTCGGAATATCCATTAATTTGGTTTTAATGTTATTAAATCTGATTCCGATCCCGCCGTTGGATGGTAGTCGTGTTGTGGCGAGTTTTTTGTCACCTAAAATGGCTTATCAGTTTAATAAGTTAGAGGTATATGGTTTTCTTATTTTAGTTGTTTTACTCGCGAGTGGTATTTTGGGTAGGATTTTAGGCCCTCTGTTACAAAGCTTATTATCAGTTTTTTTTAGATTTTTTGGCTTATAACGATTACACTGGCGCTATGACTGAAGACAACTTTGCTATGACAGCGACCTTGGCCGATGGGCCTATTGCCACTGTGCGCGGCCAGCCCTTGATTCAATTGCCTAGCGATCTCTATATTCCACCTCAGGCTTTAGAAGTGCTATTAGAGGCATTTACGGGGCCGTTAGATCTATTGTTGTATCTAATCAAAAAGCAAAATTTTGATATATTAGATATTCCGGTTGCCGAAATAACGCGTCAATATATGCAATATATTGAACTGATGCAGGTATTGGAAATTGAATTAGCCGCAGAATATCTGGTTATGGCCGCTATATTGACCGAAATTAAATCACGCTTACTTTTACCCAAGCCTGCTGAGGCGCAAACTAATGATGAGGAAATGGATCCACGCGCTGAACTTATTCGGCGTTTACAGGAGTATGAACGGACTAAACAAGCTGCACAAGCGCTGGGAGAATTGCCACGTCTAGGACGTGATGTTTTTTTAGCAATGGCCGAAGCAGCCTTGCCACCGGTTTCAATGGAAAATCCTAGATCAGCTCCGCATTTAGCTTTAGAGGAATTAGTGGATGCTTTTCAAGCGGTTTTAACTAGAGCGGCTTTAAAGAAACATCATGCGATTACTGAAGAACCCTTGTCGATTAAGGATCGAATGTCACAAATTTTACGGAGAATAGCAGTTCAATCTCATGTAAAGTTTACTCAGTTGTTTAAATATGAAGAAGGTCGTATGGGTGTGGTAGTGACTTTTATGGCTTTATTAGAATTATGGCGGCAATCATTAATTGAACTTTCCCAAGCACACCTTTTTGGAGAGATAGAAATAAGAGGAATCTAATGTTCGAAAATAAAACAATTATAATAACCGGCGGAGCATCAGGAATAGGCGCAGCAACGGTCGCGTTATTTAGTAATGCAGGAGCAAATGTTTACATACTCGATAAAAAAAAATTGGCAAATGTTGTTTCTCCATCGATACATTATTTACAGTGTGATGTTTCAATTGCTGATGAGGTTAAGTCGGCTATTTATAGTATTCTTCAAAAAACGCCAAAGATTGATTATCTTTTTTGTAATGCCGGCATCCATTTATTCGCGAATATCGAAGAAAGTTCTTATGGAGCGATACAAAAAGTTTTTGCAACCAATTTATTAGGTACGATTTATTGTCTACAGCACGTTTTACCTGCTATGAAGCAACAAGGTTTTGGTTCGATTGTTTTAATGGCTTCAGATCAAGCTTTTATTGCTAAAGAACAATGCGCTATTTATGGAGCTAGCAAAGCGGCTATTGCGCAATTGGCGAAAAGTACTGCATTAGATTATGCCCAATACGGAATTCGTGTTAACTGTGTATGTCCCGGCACTATTGATACGCCAATGTATCAAACAGTTTTAGAGCAGTTGCAACAAAAAACTGGGATAAGTGAGTCATCTATTCGAAATCAGGTGGCTGAAAAATTACCTTTGAAACGGGTAGGTAAACCAGAAGAAGTAGCCCAAGTGGTGAGTTTTTTATGCAGTAATGCTGCTTCTTTCATGACCGGGGCATTAGTCAATGTCGATGGCGGCTATATAATTCAGTAACAAGTCACTAGTTAACAATTTGTCCGACTGCTGATTCAAGTAATTGGCCTAGATTATCTCCCGCTTTAGCAGCAAAATGTAATGTTCCTTCATGCGTAATTGGCTCATCATTTAGACCGGCGGCAAGATTGGTCACCACCGAGATTACCGCTACTTTTAAACCGCAATGCCTGGCAACGATTACTTCAGGGATGGTCGACATTCCAACTACATCAGCGCCTAACTGTCGAAAAGCGTTTATTTCTGCAGGTGTTTCAAAATTAGGACCTAAAACACTGACATAAACTCCTTCGATTAGAGGAATAGCGAGTTTTTTTGCTGTTTGTTGGAAGATATGTCGGATATTGGGATTATAGGCATCATCCATGGGAAAGAAACGTGGTCCAAATTCTTCGTCATTGGGTCCTACAAGAGGATTCATCGGCTGCAAATTGATATGATCAGAAATTAAAACCAGTTGGCCGGTTTTTACATTTTTATTTAAGGATCCGACCGCATTTGTCATTACTAAGGCATGGCAGCCCAAACATTTTAAGGTGCGGATAAATAATTTAAAGTCGTTACCTTGCATTCCTTCATAAAGATGAACACGTCCCTGGCAACATACAACAGGTATTTTGTTTAAATAACCAAGTATCATTTTTCCATGATGTCCAATGACACTGCTTACTGGAAAACCTGGAAGTTCTGTATAGGGAATAGAAATACTATCTGTAATTTTATCGGCAATAGTTGCTAAACCAGAGCCTAGAATAATACCAAGCTTAGGTTGAAAACCAGGTCGACGTTCCAAAATAGATTTGGCAAGTTGTTGGGGGGACAAATAAGCGGTCATAAATCACCTTTTTAGTGAGAATCGTTTTATATGACTTTACTGAGGTTCGCTATAGCCGGGAGGAGTACTGGCTACTTCATCGGATCCAAATAAAAACTTTTCCATTTCTTTTTTTAAAAATTCACGTACTTGCGGCTCTAATGTGCTTAAATGGTATTCATTGATGAGCATCGTCTGATGGTTTACCCATTGTTGCCAAGCAGGTTTGCTGATGGACTGATAAATGCGCTGACCTAATTCTCCAGGATAAGGGAGATAATCCAGTCCTTCGGCTTGAGTATGTAGCTTAATACAATAAATAGTTCGACTCATAAGTAGACTCTTTTTCTGCATTTAAATTTTTGTTTGTGTTGTCTTGCGCATAATTCTCTTCGCAGCAGGTGTCAAAACTCAGCTTCCATGTTTATATCACTTAAGAGTTTTTTGACAGGTGCTGCAAGGCCTTTTGATGCTAATTGTTGCCTGTTATACCAGAGTATGCGCTCAGATTCCATCAGTGGCGGATGCCAATGCTTAACTTGAATGAGAATAGGTCTAATTTCAAGTTGGAAATGACTAAACGTATGCTTTAAAAAAGCGTACTTTTTTATAGGGGGTTCTATTTCACAATAATAGTGTCTTTTACAAAAATTTTTCATATTTTCCGTTATAGAACACTCTGGCAGACTCCATAGTCCACCCCAAATTCCCAGCGGAGGCCTTTTTTCTAGCAAAATTTCTTGATTTTTATTGATTAAGATGAGCATCTTAATAGTTCGATAAGGGATCGTTTTGCGCGGTTTAGGGGAAGGATAATGGTTGGTGCTATCTTCAGTGTAAGCTTTGCAATGGTTTTGTAACGGACATTGTGTGCATTTGGGTTGTGAACGGGTACAAACGAGAGCACCTAGATCCATCATCGCTTGTGTATATTGACGGATGGATTTATTTTTTGGCGTATAATGTTCTGCTAAGACCCAGAGTTGCTTATTAACTGCACTCAAACTCGGCCAGCCTGTAACAGCGTGAAACCTGGCTAATACCCGTTTAACATTACCATCAAGTATGCTGGCAGGTTGGCCGAATGCTAAAGCAAGTATCGCTCCAGCTGTCGATCGTCCGATCCCTGGCAAATTTTCTAATAACAGTAAATCTTTCGGAAATTTTCCAGAATAGTCTTTTTCAATGGTTTGCGCACAGCGGTGTAAATTACGTGCCCGTGCATAATAACCTAAGCCTGACCAGAGTCTAATGACCTCATCGATATCCGCTTTAGCCAGTGACGAAAGTGTCGGAAAATGCTTAACAAAGCGTTGAAAATAAGGGATAACCGTTGCAACTTGTGTTTGTTGCAGCATGATTTCCGAAAGCCAAATAGAATAGGGAGATTTCGTTTGTTGCCAAGGTAACTGTTTGCGACCAAATTGTGTAAACCAATCTAAGATTTTTTGTTGGAATTGTTTTGCGGAGAGCGTCACGGTCGTTACAATAAATAAATGCGGCTTGATTCTAAAACCGGTATTAGTGAAATAATTTATTTAAATCTAATTTTTTTAGTGTATCGCCGAGCTTGCCTTTAAGTTTCTCTTTAATGATACCAACACTTAGTTGATCCAGAATGGGACTGACAGAAATATGTTGTAACGGCCCAGAAATTCTAATCGGTATAGCAATGCCTTCAGGGCTGCCGTCAGCTAATAGAGGCTGAGCTTGTACTTCATAATTGATTTGCTGTAGCGGCAAATTCAATGTGCCTCTGCCATTGACACGTAAGCGACCGCTAGTAATGATCAAATCATTATTACTGACTACACCCTGATTAATATTAAAACTTCCGTTAAATTTATCGAAAGGCGTATCTGGGCCGGTGTTCTTAGGTGTGACTTCATGCTTGAGTAAGGCTTTGCCTAGGGCTATCCAATAGGATAAATTAATTCCTTTTAAAGCGCCTTGGTCTAAATTAAAACGACCTTGTCCAGTTAAATTTCTGATGAGTACATCCGCTGTATCACCCGCCGTTGAAACATTAAGATTCAATGTGGCTAAGCCTGCTAATTGAATTTGGCTTTTATTAATAAGATCTTGAAATAATAAAGCGGTATTAATTTGATTAAATTGATTTTGCGCAGCAATTTTCGGTACTTTTGAATTAAGATTAATAGAGGCGTTGCCTTGGTAATTTCCTTGATAAAATTTCGCATTGATTGGATTAAGTGTCAGTAAATTATCTGAAAATTGAAAACCTAGGTGTATTTGTTGAAAAACTAGGTTGCCGGTTTTAATTTGTTGGCTAGCTAAAGTTCCAGCAAAGCCCGGATTGTTTAAAATATGCTGACCGATGATGCGACCGGTAAGTTTAATTTGATTAATGAAGGCAATCAATTGATCGGCAATCATAGCTTGTTTATTTAAATCAAGATTGATGTGGCTTTTTAAAGAAATAGGAAGTTCGCCCTTAGGATAGCTAGGTCCTTTTAAGAACATGTTTAGATTAAGATTATTGAAGTCAATATTTTTTCTATCTGTACTTAAAGTAATAGATGAACGTAACCTAACAGCGGCATTAATAACAGGCGAATTCGAATTTAAATTAAACTGAATATCAAAAGGTGAGCTTTTATTAATAGCTAGATTAGCACTTTTAAGTTGAAGTTCGGTTATTTCAAGATGTTTATTTTTTTGTTGATCAATATAAATAATATGTCCATCGCGAATGTCTAGACCTGTTATGATAAATCCGAGTGGTTTTATATTGTTGGTTAGATTGTTACTTTCCGAATTGTTTTTTGGTGAGGAGCTGAGTGGCCCTTCCCAATTGACCTGCCCCTTGGAGTTTTTTATTAGATAGAGTGTTAGACCATGAATTTGTAACTTACCAATTTCTAATTGCTTATGTAATAAGGGGACTAATCGAACTTGAATGTCCAGTTTTTTAATTTGCGCGAACGGACTATCACCAAAACCAGGATTATTGGTTAATTTGACATTATTTAGCTGTAATCCTAACCAAGGAAAAATAGACCATTGTATATCTCCGCCTAGTTGTAATTGACGCCCAGTAAACTTAGTGACGGCTTGACTAATCTGTGGTTTAAGATCATTAGGATTAACAAACACCACTAATCCAATTAAAGAAACTAGACCTAATAATATAATAGCGCCAATAAGAGTAATAAAAATACGAAATAGCTTAGACATCGGTTTTTATTTCCTCATAAGCATCTTCTAATCGAACTACCGAAAAAGCGGGCTCTTCATAGGGATGGGTTTTTTTTAAAGCGTTTATAACGGCTTTAATATACTTTTCTTCACAAACCATTTCGACTAAATATTCATCAACTGTCTCAACTATCCCTTGTTGGCCTAAGAAGGGTTTGGCTTGATTCATTGGACGGAACTGACCTTGGCCTAATACTTGCCATGCGCAGTGTTCATAATGTCCTAAGCGGCCAGCGCCTTGATCAAACATGGCGGATTTAACAAGCTCTAATTGATCGGCAGGGATATAAACTGAGATTTTAAACATAAAAAATAACTGATAATTTGTTTACTTGGGTATTAGTATATAGTATTCAGGATGAAGTTTGCGAGTAGTTGAAGAGTTTCTTTTAGATAAATTGTTAAAATATTGCCTATGTTAAGCCAAGTTAAAAAAAATATTTTTAGTCAGTTATGGGAAAACTATAAAACTCATTTAGTAGAGATAGATATTATTCAAAATTATTTCCAAAGACATTTTCAGGAAGATTTAGTTCTCGACCATTTTGCGATTATTGATTTACCCGGACCTAATACCGGCATGGATACACTCTCGTGTTTATTTTCTTACCTTGGTTATATCGTGCGCGGACAGGCTTATTTGATAGAAAAACAGAATAATTTTCGATGGTTATCTGAAGAGGTAGGTCCTGAAACTTTAGCTATTGATGCGCCACCGCAAATAGTGGTCGCCGATTTTCGTCGTGAAGCTTTAGCACCACAAGTCTTAACAATCGTTGATCATTATGCAAGTTTTACCCAAGCTTTAGATATTGAACAATTAAAATTTTGGCATCATCGTATTTTGCAACAAGATAAGCTAGCGGCCGATGAATTGTCTGCATTTATTTTGAAGTATCTTCAATCTAGAGATTGGCCATTACCGACGCTGAAAGAATATGAAATAGTAAAAAATCACAATGAATTATTAGCGTGGGTGTTGATCATGGGCCGTCAAATTAATCATTTTGCTTGGGGTATGCATTTATCTAAAGGATTTACCCAGCTAAAATCGTATAATCAATTTTTGAGTTCGACTTTAAAAATTTCTTTGAGCAACAAAGGTGGCATGATAAAAGGGAGTATCAATAAAGGCATCGAGCAAAGTTCTACCCAACCCGCTACTAAATTCATAAAACTAGTTGATGGCGTCATTGATTTACCGGATCGGTTTATTGAGTTTGTATGGCGCTATCCCACAAAAAAAGGAGAAAATAAACTCTGGCATGATTATTTTACTGGATTTGTTGCGGATAATGCCAATCGTGTGGTTGAATCACTTTATTTAGAATAACTTTTGGAAAAGCAATTGAACAAAAAAATTTATTATGTCACTAATAATTCGGGTAAATTCGAAGAAGTAAAGGATTTTTTTGATAAGATGGGTTCGTCTTTCAAAGTCGAACAATATGCTATCGAAGTTGATGAAATTCAGAGTTTAGATCAAAAAATAGTCGTGTTAGATAAGGTGAAAAAAGCATTTGAAGTGGTGAAACAACCTTTGCTGCTTGATGATGGCGGCTTGTTTTTTGCTGCGTATAATCAATTTCCCGGTACTTTATCGAAATTTGTGTTTCAAGGATTGGGTTTTAAAGGTTTATTTAAGTTGGTAGAGGAAGACAATCGAGCCTCTTTTATTTTACAGTTAGCCTATACCGATGGATTGCAAACCCAATTATTTGAAGGTGTTTGTTACGGTACGATTATTATTCCCGAAGATTTATCTTCTCATCCTAAGCTTCCCTTTACAGCTATTTTCAAACCGGAAGGTTCTGATAAAACCTTGGCACAATTACGTTATACCGATGATTTTTTTCATTTTTCTTTTCGTCAACAAGCATTAAAGAAATTTATTGATTGGTATCAAACGCAATAGGATTTTAAGGAAAAAATGCTGACGAAGGGACAAAAAAAGATTATTTTTTCGGCTTGTATAGGGACTATTTTAGAATGGTATGATTTTAGTCTTTATGCTTATTTGGCAAGTATTTTCGCACAGATTTTTTTTCACAGTTTACCCAACCTAGCTTTGCTAATGAGTTATAGTGTTTTTGCAATAGGTTATTTAGCACGTCCTTTAGGTGCAGTGTTCTTTGGCTACCTGGGAGATACACAAGGTAGAAAAAAAGCCTTAAGTTTAAGCGTCTTATTGATGGCAATAGCAACGTGTGGAATAGGTCTGCTACCAGACTATGCAGCCATCGGAATGAGCGCCGCATTTTTATTACTTTTTTTTCGATTACTACAAGGTATTGCGGTAGGAGGCGAAGCATTTGGTTCTGCTTGTTTTATCGTAGAATCTATCTCTTCTAAAAACACTGGTTTTTATTCAGCATTAATTTGGTCAAGCTCAGTGATTGGTTTGTTATTGGGATCTTTCGTTGTTTTCATTCTATTTTTAGGTTTTCAAGGACCTTCTCTTTATCAATTTGCTTGGCGTTTGCCTTTTTTGTTTGCGGCTTTAAGTGGTTTAGTTGCTTATTATATTAGAACCAAAACCTTAGAGACAAAAGCATTTCAAAATTTAAGTCACCACCGCTTGATTGAAAAGTTTCCAATAAAAACTATTTTTTTAACTCATAAATTATTGACTGTTGAGCTTATGGGACTTTATTTACTATCTGCGCTGGTAACATATTTAGTTTTTATTTTTATGCCTATTTATTTCACGGATGTTTTGGGTCGTTCGAGGATTTTTGCTCATGCACTGAATACAATAGTATTATTTTTACTTATTTTTCTTGATATTTTTTTTGGGTGGCTTTCTGATAAGATCGGACGTAAGCCTATTATGTTGACAGGCGCATTAGGATTAATGTGTTTTAGTTATCCACTTTATCTGACGATTGTACACGCTTCTTTTTTTTGGATAGTTATCGCACAAATTATTTTTACCATTCTAGCGGCTAGTTTTCAAGGGCCGTTGATGGCCTTTACGCTTGACCGAATACCGATTGCTGTACGTTATAGCTTAGGTTCACTGAGTTATAATCTAGCGTATTCTATTTTTGGTGGTACAGCCCCTTTAGTGGCTGTTTATTTAATAACAAAAACTGACTATATTGCTATACCGGGATTATATCTCTCTATGAGTGCTGTTGTAGCTGTGTTTATCTTAATAGCGGTTAAAAAACAGATCCGTACCGAGATATTTAGGTGTCAATAAAGTCAACTCGATTTTTTGTTTAAGTTTATCTTTATTAATTCAACTATTTTGTTGACATTTTCTTTACTATTACTGGAAAATATATTTAATTTTTGCCAAGAACGTAACCAGGTTAACTGACGTTTAGCGAGCTGTCGTGTGGCGATGATGGCAAGATCTTGCATGTCGGTATAGGAACTCGTATTAAGTAAATAATTCCAGATTTGTCGATAACCGACAGTGCGGATAGCAGGTAAGTTAGCGTGGAGATCGCCCCGTTTAAATAATTTTTCGACTTCTTCTGTCAAACCTAAATCTAACATGGTATGAAAACGGGTCGTAATAGCTTTATGTAATAAGTCTCTATCATCAGGAAGCAAAGCAATATTAATAAAGAAATAGGGTAATGGTGAGAAAGGAAGTGTGCGTTGTAATTCAGTTAAGGGTTTTCCTGAAACCAGAGCAACTTCTAATGCACGTAAAACGCGTTGTGGATCATTAGGGTGAATGCGCTGAGCGGCAATTGGATCGATATTTGCTAAACGGTCATGAAGCTTTTTTAATCCAAAATTTTTTAATTCGGTTTTAAGTTGCTCGCGAATAATAGGGTTAGCGGGTGGTAGTGTGGCGATGCCATGTTGCAGGACATGGAAATAAAGCATCGTTCCACCAACTAATAATGGAATATGACCTTTACTAAAAATTTCTTCAATTATGCGGATAGCATCTGTCCTAAATTCTGCGGCGGAATACACTTCGCTAGGATCATGCGTGTCAATTAATCGATGTGGGGCTTGATCTAAGACAAGCTTAGAAGGCTTGGCGGTACCAATATCCATGCCGCGATAAATCATTGCTGAATCAACACTCACGATTTCACACTCTAAATGAGAGAGTAAATCGATGGCCAAATTAGTTTTTCCTGAAGCGGTAGGACCCATCAGGCAAATAACGGGTTTAACGTCCACGTAGAAAAAACCGGTCAAGATCGGATAAAGACCACTGTTTCCAAGTGGGTCGGCCATGGTTGCATTGATTACTACGTGAAGTTTTTTCCATATCGCGGAGTAGTTGATTCATTTCTATCAGTGTCATATTACGGTTGGCGCGTACAGCACTATGACACGCAATACTCGAAAGTAATTCATTAATTTTTTCAGGTATAAGTTGACTATTACCGTGTTGAATTAAATCACTTAAAACATCAAGGACTAATTGTTCTATATTATTTTGCGCTAAAAGTTCTGGAATTTGGCGAATAACAACACTTTCAGGACCAAGATGTTCAAATTCGAAGCCGAATTGAGTAAAGAGGCTAGCATACTTATCTAGTAATAACATCTCTTGTTGAGAGAGGGTTAAGCAGATTGGAATTAATAATAGTTGGGTTTTTATGCCGTTATTTTGTATATCGCGTTTTAAGCATTCATAAAGTATGCGTTCGTGCGCAGCATGAATATCTACAAGAATTAAGCCTTGGGTATTTTCAGCCAAAATGTAAATGCCATGTAATTGCGCTAAAGCAAAACCTAAAGGTAGATCGCAAAGCAAATTTTCTGTTGGCTTTGCGGTTAACAGCGATGTTTTTTTTCCTGTTGGTGTTGCTTCCGGTTTGGGGAATGAAATGCAGAGCTCATGATCCATTTTACTAGAATAGCTTGTAGAATCTTCAGCAGTATGTAAAGGGAAAGTATTTTGTTGGGGGCTTTTAAGCTTTAAAGAAGGATCAGCCATTTTTTCTTTGGATTTAGCGGATAATTCAGTGGTATGAAGTGATGAGTTAACTGTTTTGGGTGTAGGACGTGTGTTGGTTAAAACTTTTTGTAAACTTTGTTTGACAAAATCATAGACTGAACGACTTTCACGAAAACGCACTTCATATTTCGCAGGGTGGGCATTCACATCGACATTACGCGGATCGATTTCTATAAATAAGGTAAAAGCGGGATGGCGACCATTATAAAGAACGTCTTGGTAAGCTTGTTTAATCGCATGATTGATTAATTTGTCTTTTACCATTCGTCGATTGACATAAAAATATTGTAAATCGTTTTGACTGCGTGAAAAAGTAGGCAATGAAATCCAACCCCATAAGCGCAAATCGATACTTTGCATATCAATATAAATAGCATTTTCTATAAATGACGGAGTGCACAATGTTGCAATCCGTTGTTCTTTGGCTACCTCATCGGTGGCAGGATTCAATTGATAAATAAGCCGTTTATTGTGATGCAAACTAAATCCTATCGAAAAATGACTGAGACTTAAACGTTTTATCAAGGTCTCTATATGCGAAAATTCAGTTTGCTCTGATTTTAAAAATTTGCGTCTTGCTGGAGTATTAAAGAAAAGATCACGGATTTCTACTGTTGTTCCGCGAGCATGGGCAATAGGAGTGGGCGTTAAAGAAGGTTCTTGATGATAGTTACAAGTGATTTTCCAACCTTGTTGTGTAGTCTCAGTTGAGGAGCTTAAATTGAGCCTAGCGACTGAACTAATGCTGGCTAAAGCTTCGCCACGAAATCCGAGCGTAACGATGCGTTCTAAATCATCAAGCGTTTGAATTTTGCTAGTGGCATGCCGATCTAAAGATAAACTTAAATCATCTTTGTGAATGCCATGACCATCGTCACGGACACGAATGCGCTGAATTCCTCCTTTGTCAATATCGATATCAATCTGTTGACTGCCAGCATCCAGACTATTTTCGATCAGCTCTTTTACAATAGACGCAGGCCGTTCAATCACTTCTCCTGCAGCAATCTGATTGGCCAAATGCGAGGTTAAACGTTGGATACGACTTGACATAAAGCGTTACTATTTGAGAAAGACCCCGATTCTAACAAATTTTTATTATGAGCTAAATATTCTATTTCTTTTAATTAACTACAACATTATGGTTTGATTTCTAATAAAGGAGTTTTGTTGAAAATAAAAAAACGCTGTATGGTAAACGAAAGAATGAATAAAGCAATTTCAGCAATAATTTTGCTACTATACACATTGATTCCAAAGCTATGAATAAATTTAATGAGACTATAGGCAATAAGTCCTAAAAAACTTGCTAAGGCAGTATATTTTAACGCAGCGGGTAGCCAATGATTTTTACTTTTAAAAGCAAGATGTTGATTCAAGTTAAAATTAAAAGTGGCTGATAAAATACGTCCTAATAATACGGCAAGAAATATATTTTTTTTAAGCCAATAAGTTAAGAAGAACAAGGCAAAATCAATCGCCGCTGAAATCAAAGAAATAGCGGCAAAACGAATAAAAACGAAATAAATTTTAATAGAATCGATTAAAGGATTAAAGTGAGAAGAACGATTATCGTCTAGATAAATTGTTTTTATTGGAATTTCTTGAATAGTGACTTGATGTTCTTCTGCAATCAATAACATTTCCAATTCGAATTCGTAACCTCGCGCATTCGAATTGAGTAAAGGTAATATAAGGCTTCGCGGAATGACACGCAAACCAGTTTGTGTATCTTCTAAGAATGTTTTGCTAAAGAGGCGTAAAATATATTTAGTGATCTTATTGCCAAATCGGCTACGCCAGGGAATAGGGGTTTTATTAAATGTACGTTTCCCTAAGTAAAGATGTGAAGGTTTTCGTATAAAAACTGTTGAGAGATGTAGGATATCTTGAGGAAGATGTTGACCGTCAGCATCTGCAGTGACAATACCTAACTCTTTAGGGTGGCTAGTGGCTAACCAATGTTGGAATCCTGTTTTGAGTGCCTGACCTTTGCCTTTATTTTTTTTATGACGAAGAAGCTCAATGTTAAAAGCTTGAATTTTTGAAAAAATCTCTTGTTTATCAAGATCAGAGCCATCATCTACTACGATAATTCGTAATGAAGATTGGTTTTCTCGTAAGGATTTTATTAAAGCTACCAGATTATCATTAGGTTGATAAGCAGGTATAAGAATAGTTGGATGAAAGTCCGTTAGCATAGCTTGAGTATAAGTAAAAGAGATAATGGAGACTAGTCCTTAATAAGATTCACTTGAAGGACGTTTGCAAAGATTTGATTTAAAGTCAATGACTCTTTTGTAAGAATAAGGCTAGGGTTTGTTCACCTTGAAAGGTTTTAGCTTGAAAGGATATTTGTCGGCTCATCTCCATTAAATTGATATGACAAACAATATCCGGTGGAGGTAAAAAGGCTGAAGCCTGTTCAGGCCATTCTATAAACCATAAGGTAGGCTGGTCAAATTCATCACAGAGCCCCATCTCGATGATTTCGTTGGCGGATTGTAAACGATAAAGGTCCAGATGATTAATAGAATAACGAGGCAGTTTATAGGTTTCTACTAAGGTATAAGTCGGGCTTTTTACTAATCCTGGATAACCTAAATTTTTTATTAAAGCACGAACAAAAAATGTTTTCCCTGCGCCTAACTCTCCATTTAAAAAAACGATTAATCTTGCATTTCTTGGACAGCACTCCGCTAGCTTTTTGGCTAATTGTTCCGTTTCTTTTTCAGTTTTTAGTAAAATGGCTGACATAGAAGCTTGCTTAAAAAAATCGAATTTATTCTTTTATTCTTTTATTTTTTTATATTTCATTTTTTTCTTGGCTTGAGTTTCGTCAATACCTAAGCGTTTCAGTCGATCAAATTCATAATCGGTAAAATTACCTGCAAAACAATCAATATGATCGTCTTGAAAAGCTAAGATATGCGTTGCTATTCGATCTAAAAACCAACGATCATGGGAAATGACTAATGCACAACCTGGAAAACTTAATAATGCCTCTTCTAATGCACGTAAAGTTTCTACATCGAGATCATTGGTGGGTTCGTCAAGCAGTAAAACATTACCACCAGCACGCAATAATTTTGCTAAATGAACACGATTACGTTCTCCTCCGGATAGGTTTTTTATTAATTTTTGTTGGTCTGATCCTTTAAAATTAAAGCGACCTACATAGGATCGAGAGGGCATTTGGAATTGATTAATTGTCATAATATCTAGTCCTTCGGATATTTCTTGCCATACCGTATTTTCCGGATTTAGTGAGTCACGACTTTGATCAATATAGGCTAATTGTACTGAGGCACCTAGCTGTATATTTCCGCTATCGGGCTGTTCTTGTTGCATAATCAATTTAAACAAGGTTGATTTCCCTGCACCATTCGGACCAATAATCCCTACAATAGCTCCTTTGGGTACTAAAAAACTAAAATCTTTGATTAATATTCGCCCATTAAAGCCCTTAGTGATATGGTCAAACTCTAATACCGAGTCACCTAAGCGTTGGCCTGTTGGAATATAGAGTTCTTGGGTTTCGGCTCGTTTTTGAAATTCTTGCGAACTTAATTCTTCAAAACGTGCTAGACGGGCTTTGCTTTTGGCTTGTCGCCCTTTCGGATTAGTACGAACCCATTCCAATTCAGCTTTTAAGCTTTTTTCATGAGGCGGCTTGTTGTCTTCCTTCTTGAGCAAGACGTTTTTGTTTTTGCTCTAACCAAGAGGAATAGTTGCCTTCATAAGGAATTCCATGACCGCGATCAAGTTCTAAAATCCAACCGGCAACATTATCTAAGAAATAACGATCATGCGTGACAGCAATAACGGTGCCTTGATAGTCATGTAAGTAGCGTTCTAACCATGCCACACTTTCTGCATCTAAGTGGTTAGTGGGTTCATCAAGCAATAACATATCCGGGTTAGATAATAATAGTCGGCACAAAGCGACCCGGCGACGTTCTCCTCCAGAAAGTTGCGTGATTTGTGCGTCCCAGGGTGGTAAGCACAGCGCATCCGCAGCTATACTTAATTTACGTTCTAATTCCCACCCCCCCTGGGCATCAATTTGCGTTTGTAGCTCTCCTTGTTCTTCAAAGAGCTGATTCATGGCCGATTCACTCATGGGCTCAGCAAATTTTAAACTGATTTCGTTAAACCGCTCTATTAGTTTTTTAATATCTTCAATAGCTTCTTCTATGTTGGCGCGTACATCTTTCAATGGATTTAATTGGGGTTCCTGAGGTAAATACCCAATTTTGACTCCTGGTAATGCACGTGCTTCACCCACAAAATCCTGATCGACTCCCGCTAGAATACGGAGTAAGGTCGACTTACCAGAGCCATTCAGTCCTAAGACCCCGATTTTCGCGCCAGGATAAAAGGATAGCCAAATATCTTTAAGGATTTCTTTCTTGGGAGTAACGATTTTACTCACTGCTTGCATGGTATAGATATATTGTTGTGACATAGCGCTAAAATTAATGGATTAGTAGATAAAAAAAGGAATACTAACAATATTAGCTAGAACTAGCTAGATTTTTAGCAAGTGAATCGCTATTAACGCCTTATTTATTGTTTTCATTTCTTATAATCGATACTCCCATGGCTAATGGTATTTATAGGAAAAACCAAAGTTTTGGATAACGACTTTTTCGACTTTTTTAGGCTGGAAAAATGTATTGTTAGCTTTTTGTTTCATAGGGCTTCGCCGCAGATTAAGCTTGATGTGAATTGACTCGGAGGATTGTTTCGGTTGTACTGTTTTCATTTTTGCTGAATGGGTTAAGCAGGGCATTGTATTGCCAATCGAAACTGATGGTATTGGGTGCTCTTCGATTTTGGAAAACAAAAAAACTGGAATAGAAACTTTAAGTTGGGTTGTCTGGTCCAATTGTAATTGAGCAAGCACAGCTTCTGCCTCACTTATTTTTTTCTGAGTTTGTTCTTTTTCCTTATGCCTTCTATTGTTCATATAACAGTCTGAAGATTGCTGAAAATAAATGATAGCTTGTGCAATTTTCTTAAACGATGCAGGATTGGCTTTTAATAAAATATTAGCATAATTGTAAGTATAGGCTGCGGTGATATCATTTTCATATTTTTCCCAGTTTTTTGCATATTCAATTATTTTTTTCTTGAACTTAGAAAATTCTTTATAAAAGTTTGAATGGCTACCAAAGTTAAACTGTTGTTCCAGTTGATGGGTTAATTTAAGGAATTGTTGTATTCGTAGGGTATAACTAAGCAATTGAGTTTCATTTTTTTGAATATCAGTATTATCGAGAGGGAGGAGTTGAAATGAATTAACCTCACATTTTAACAGGCCAAAACTGCTCGCGAGCTTATAAAATTTTAATTCTAAAGGTAAGTGCGAATTCGTTTCTAGATATTTTAAGATTATTAGATAATAATTACCAATTTTTTTATATTGATTAGAAATATTTTTATTTATTTTAATTTGCTTAAAAAATTCTCGATCAGCAAAATTTAATAGTTTATGAATTTTTTTAATTAGTTGTAAATTGTTCAAATGAATTATTCCTTTTTTTTCATTTTTTCCATGTTACATGAAACACAAAGTAAAAACTAGCTTTTGATTAGCCGCTAAAAAGAAAGTAATATATAAGAATTTTACTTAAATTCTTATATTAAAAGGGATTAAACTATGTCTTATTCACTGCAAGAAACACTTAGCGATTTTGATCCTGATTTATGGTCAGCTATGAGCAAAGAAGCTCAGCGTCAAGAAGATCATTTAGAATTAATTGCCTCGGAAAATTATACGAGTCCTTTGGTATTGCAAGCACAAGGATCTATTTTAACCAATAAATATGCCGAAGGTTATCCAAATAAACGATATTATGGTGGTTGTGAATACGTTGATCTCGTTGAACAATTAGCTATTGATCGAGCTAAGAAATTATTTCAAGCAGATTACGCCAATGTACAGACGCATTCTGGTTCTCAAGCAAATGCAGCTGCTTATATGGCTTTGCTGGAGCCGGGTGATACCCTATTAGGTATGAGTTTAGCGCATGGAGGCCATCTAACTCATGGAGCAAAAGTTAGTTTTTCAGGAAAAATGTATCATGCCTATGCTTATGGCGTTACGGCCGATACACAATTGATTGATTATGAAGAAGTTGAATCTTTGGCAAAAAAACACAAACCTAAGTTAATTATTGCGGGTTTTTCAGCCTACTCCAGAATAGTAGATTGGCAACGCTTTAGGGATATTGCGGATAAAGTAGGTGCCAATTTTTTAGTGGATATGGCCCATGTGGCTGGATTAGTAGCAGCAGGTTTGTATCCTTCACCGGTGCCTATTGCTGATGTGGTGACAACAACGACACATAAAACCTTACGCGGACCCAGAGGCGGCTTAATTTTAGCGCGGGCAAATCCCCAAATTGAAAAGAAATTAAATTCTGCGGTATTTCCCGGACAGCAAGGCGGACCTTTGATGCATGTTATTGCAGGTAAAGCAGTCGCTTTTAAAGAAGCATTGGCACCCAGTTTCAAACGCTATCAGCAACAAGTGATAACGAATGCAAAAGCGATGGTTCAGGTGATGTTACAAAGAGGGTATAAAATTGTTTCAGGTGGAACGGATAACCATCTTTTCTTAATTGACCTGGTTGAAAAAGGGATTACAGGTAAAGAAGTTGAGGAGATATTGGAAAAAGCTTATATTACTTTAAATAAAAATATGCTGCCTAATGATCCTCGTTCTCCATTCGTAACCAGCGGTTTACGGATAGGCACCCCTGCGATAACGACCCGAGGCTTAAAGGAAAAAGAGGTGCGGGACGTGGCTAATTGGGTATGCGATGTTCTGGATAATCTGAAAGACCCGACTTGTGTTGAAAAGGTTAGGAAACTAGTCATAGCACTCTGTCGGCAATTTCCAGTATACTCTCCTTAATTTTTGAAACATCCTTCTAGAGAAACAGTGATGTATTGTCCTTTTTGTAATGAAGCAGATACTAAAGTGATCGATTCTCGTTTAAGTAGTGATGGTCAACAAGTACGGCGTCGTCGTGAGTGTCTACAATGCAATGAACGTTTTAGTAGTTTTGAATCAGCAGAACTAGGATTACCCCGGGTGGTCAAGCGCGATAATACACGGAGTGCTTTTGATCAGGAAAAATTAAGAGCAGGTATGCTTAAGGCGCTAGAAAAAAGGCCTATTTCCAGTGAGCAAGTGGAAGGTGTTATTGTACGCTTAATAAAAAAATTACGTTCACTGGGAGAGCGTGAAATATCTTCACGTCAAATTGGCGAGTGGGTCATGGAAGAGCTGTGTGATTTAGATCCGGTTGCTTATGTACGCTTTGCTTCGGTATATCGAAGTTTTCAGGATATACATGCATTTAATCAAGCGATAGAACAATTGAAACAAGATATTTCTACTAATAAAAAATCAACCCATGACATTGAAGAAATCGAAAAAAAATAATTTTAAAGCAAAGCAACGCGCACGTCGTTTTGCTATGCAAGCCATTTATCAATGGCATTTAACCCAGGAAAAGTTTTCTGTTATTCAATCCAAGTTTTTGGCTCAAGAAGAAATGGTGAGTGTTGATACTGCTTATTTTCTTTTATTAGTTCAAGGAGTTTTGAAGGACCAAGAAACATTAGATACACATTTACAACAATTTTTAGATCGTCCATTGAAAGAACTAGGTTTAGTAGAATTGGCTATTTTGAGATTAGGTGTATATGAATTGCTTGAGTGCTCGGAAGTTCCTTATAAAGTCGTGTTAAATGAATCGATCGAATTGGCTAAAATGTTTGGTGCGACTGATAGTTATAAATATGTTAATGGTATTTTACACCGAGTTGTGCAAAAAAATCGTTTTTTAGAATACTCTCACAACAATGGAATTATTGGCAAGGCGTCACAGGAATAGCAACCGGAAGATATTCATGCTTCCTGAGGTTAACGCATTGAGTGAATACCGTCAAAAATTCAAGTGCGAAGAGTAGGGAAGAATCAACAATTTTCTAATCTTTATGTCATTTAACGAATTTGATTTAATTCAACGTTTTTTTAACCAAGCAACCCATCAGCGTGGAGATGTTATTTTAGGCATCGGCGATGATGCTGCAATATTACAAGTGCCATTTGATCAACAATTGGTAGTGAGTACCGATACTTTGGTGTCAGGCCGACATTTTCCCGTGAACACAGCTCCTGCTGATATTGGATATAAGTCATTAGCCGTTAACTTAAGTGATTTGGCTGCAATGGGTGCAGAACCAGTATGGGTATTATTGGCACTTACTTTACCTAATGCCAATGAAGCCTGGCTGAACGAATTTACCAACGGTTTTTTTCCCTTAATGCAAAACTTTCATTTGCAATTGGTAGGGGGGGATATGACACAAGGGCCTTTAACAATTACTTTTCAAGCCTTGGGATTTGTTCCTCCAGGTAAAGCCTTAAGCCGTATTGGTGCCAAGCTCGGCGATCGTATATACGTAACAGGAACTTTAGGTGATGCAGGTTTAGCCTTAGAATCTATTAATAACAAAAATTATTTTGGATTAACTGAATCTCAGATTGTTTCTGTGATGCACCGCTTAAATCGTCCCGAGCCTCGCGTTGAATTAGGTCTTGCATTACGTGATATTGCAAATTGCGCTATTGATGTTTCAGATGGTCTTGCAGCTGATTTGGGTCATATCTTATCAGCCAATCAAGCAGGTGCGATACTTCAATTAGAAAAGCTTCCTCTATCAGATGCATTGAAAGCTTTGCCAATTGAAAAAGCATGGCAATTGGCCTTAAGCTCTGGGGATGATTATGAGTTATGTTTTACGGTGTCAGAATCGCATGAAAGGGCTTTGCAACAGTGTTTAATTGGGCAGAATGTTCCTTATGCTTGTATAGGAAGTATTAAAAAAGAACCTGGATTGCTACTACTCGATAATAAGGGATCCGCTTTTAAAATGGATAACTCAGGTTATCAACATTTTGTTTGAGAAATGATTAGGTAATATCTGTTTGTAACTCAGTTTCTAAGTATATAATCTTTTTTAAACCTTAAACCCTTCGAATGGGATGATAATGAAGAGAAAATCAGAAAATGCCATCCTGGCGTAAAAAAACGGGGATATCAGTAGCGTGTTGTGCGCTGGCTAGGTAACTGGTAACTATTATTTATGAGAGAAATTATGCAAAAGGATCTCGTCGGTAAGGTATTTAGCCATCCTATTTATTTAATTGCATTTGGTTTTGGCGCTGGATTATCTCCCTTTGCGCCAGGGACTTGTGGAACATTGGTTGCTATTCCATTGTATTATTTAATACAGTCTTTTTCCTTAGTTAATTACGGACTGATTTTGTTATTTGCTACACTGGTTGGGATTTGGATTTGTGACATAACTGAACGTGGAATAGGTGTGCATGATTATTCAGGAATTGTTTGGGATGAAATATGTGGATTTGGATTGACAATGTTTGCTGCCCCAAAAGGTTGGTTATGGATAGCCATTGGTTTTGTTTTGTTTCGATTATTTGATATTGTAAAACCTTGGCCTATTGCTTGGATAGATCGAAAAATGCCGGGTGGGTTAGGTGTCGTCGTCGATGATTTAATGGCGGGCGTGTATGCTTGGATAGTTTTACAGCTAATTCATTTTTTTCATTTTTTCTAAGGGAATTGAGTTTCCTAAGTTTACTACTTATGGGATCACGCCGATTAAATTTGCATGTCAATGTTAAGTGATTATTCTCGGTGATAAGGGTGATTATTTAATAAACTCCAGGCACGGTATAATTGCTCTGCTACAACAATTCGTACCAGAGCATGGGGAAGTGTTAATGGTGAAAGTGACCAAATATGTTCGGCTTTTTTTCTGCAGTTGTCACCTAAACCGTCAGGCCCACCGATAAGTAAGCTTACATCTTGTCTTTCTAATTGCCATTGCTGTAAAGATTGCGCAAGTTGTTGTGTATTCCACATTTGCCCTTGAACATCTAAAGCAATGATACGGGAACGCTTTGGAATGGCGGCGAGTATCTTTTTTTCTTCTTCGGCGATATGTTTAAAAATTTCAGAATTTTTACTACGCTTACTTAATGGTATCGGCATTAAATTAAGTTTACATTCTACCGGTAAGCGCTTTTGATAATCTTGAAAACCCGTTTTTGCCCATCGAGTACATTTGGTTCCTACAGCAATTAAATGAATAATCATTTTTTACGGTTGGCTCCATAACTTTTCAAGTTTATAAAATTCGCGTTCTTGAGGAATCATAATATGAACAATTGCATCGACTAGATCGATCAATATCCACTCGCCTTCTTTCTCACCTTCAACGCCATAAAGGGTCATGCCTTTGGCTTTGGCAGCCGATATTAGATACTGTGCTAGTGTTTTAACATGCCGATTAGAATTTCCTGTGCAAATGATCATCAGATCAGTGATGTCGGTAATCTTGCTGACATCGAGAACGGTAATATTTTTTGCTTTGTGATCTTCTAACAAACCTATTAGGTCAGCTTGGAGATCTCTATTTAAAGTAGGTTTCTTCATAAATATAATTTTTGTTCCAAAATATAATCAAGGACAGTGGTAGGTAATGATCCAACCGGAGGATTACCACTCGCAATCGCTTTACGTATGAAAGTAGCTGAGATGGGTAAAGCTTTTACATGAGTCATATATAAAAATCCAGAGGATTGTTGGGCTAATAAAGCAGGATCCTGGATTTGATATTTCTCAATAAAAGTATGAACTTTCTTAGAGTAAGCTTTTTTATGACTGGGTCTAGGCACAATAAGTAAATGTGCATAATTGATGATTGAATTCCATTGATGCCAATGATCTAAGCTCGCTAAATTATCAGCTCCTAAAATGAGTCCTAAAGATGTATTACCCAATTCCAGACGTAGAGAAGCTAAGGTTTCTACCATATAGGAAGGAGTAGCTCTGTGTAATTCTCGTTCATCAATTGAAAAATACGGATAAGATTGTAAAGCGAATTTCAGCATAGTAAGTCGCTGTTGCTCAGTGGCTACTATTTTTTTTTTGTTACTAACAGATTTTTTGCAAGGTATGAAACGAACTTCACTTAAACGGAGTTGTTGATACACCTCTTGTGCAATATGTAAATGTCCATTATGCACAGGGTCGAAACTACCTCCTAAAATCCCTATCATACATCTACTCTTCGTACTTGACTGGATTCCGCAATTTCGAGACTGAGTGTTTGTAAAGCATTCCAAACATGACCCGTGCCTATACCTTTTATAAGCTGGTCAATGCGGTGTGCAAGACCTATTAATTGATACCAATGCCTAAAGTTATGACGTGTTAAGGCTTGTTGAAGTAATAGTTTCTGTTTCTCCCACACTTGTTGTTCTTTAAAAAGGGTTATTAAATTTTGGCCTTGATTAAGTTTAAATGCAAAAGAGGCTAATAATCGGCATTCTCGGCTTAGCGCCCATAAAATTAATAAAGGTTCTATGCCTTCTTCTTTTAGCTGCGCTAAGATGCGCAAGCAACGTTCTGAGTTTCCTGCTAATGCTGCATCGATCAGTTTGAAAGGATCGAATCGAGCGCTGTCGCTGAGTGCTTGCGTTAACATATCAATAGTAATGGTGTCATGGTGTGGCCCAAAATATAGGCTGAGTTTTTCTATTGTTTGCGCAGTGGCTAATAAATTTCCTTCGGTGGCAAAAATAAGGCATTCAATAGCGGCTTTTTCTACTTTTAAACCCATGGTATGGCAACGCTCAGTTACCCATCTAAATAATTGTGGAGTGTGTAAAGGCCATACAGGAATAACTAAACCTAATTTATCAATACTTTTAAACCAAGCGGCTTGCTGTAAGCGACGATCCAATTTTCCAGCGATTATGAGTAAAAGTTTATTAGGTGGTGGGTTTTTAGTATAGAGCGTCAGTGTTTGTATTATGGATTCAGAAAAACCTTGTGATAAATGTAGCTCTAGCAGTTGTTTTTCAGCGAATAAGCCATAGTTATTCATACAGGTAATCAGCGTAGAAACATTAAAATGTGTGTCGGCATAAAATACTTGGCGTTCAGTAAAACCGGCTTTTTTTGCTGCTGAGCGAATGATCTTACAGGCATCCTGAATTAATACGATTTCTTCACCGAAAATTAAATAAAGGGGCGCTATAATATTATTATTTAATTGCTGAGGTAATTGTTCATAGCGACATTGCATAATATTAGACTATTACTGAGGACAAGAACTACAGCGAATTTGCTGGCGTAATTCTATAGAACCTAAGCGAATTAAAAGTTGTTGTATAACATCCTGTTGCATGTTTTCTTGTAAATCATTTTCTGTATTGAGATCACCTGCAAGTTGATTGGATGTAATCGAAAAGGTTCGCGTGGTTTGGATTTGTTGAGGGGCTAATAAAATGTGGCCTGTACAATCTACTAGCTGAAATAAAATACTATAAACAAGTAGATAGGTTGTTGTTTGTCCGGCATTCCCTAGGCTGGTCACTGTACGAGTAAAGGTTTGTGCAAGAATTTGTAAACGGGGAGATGTTGGAGTGGCAAGTAAGGTATTAACCCCCGTCGCTGCTAACGCTTTTTGTAATGCTTTGGTAAAGCTACTATAAGGTTGTTTAGATTCTAAAGAAAGTGTATGAAAAGGTAATGAAAACTCACAGTGACCTCTTAATTGAAAGCCACAGGCAGTGAGTATGAAGCTAAAAAAGAGGATAACTAATAACAAGTAACGAGCGGTCATATTAAATTACAATATTAACTAATTTTTTGGGGACAATAATAATTTTTTTAATGGCTTGATTTTTAGTATAACGCTTGACCTGAGGGTCATTGAGAATAATTGTTTTGAGTGTTTCATCATTATAGTGTACATCAAGTGATAATTGCGCACGTAATTTACCATTCACTTGTATCACCCAATCAATTTTTTCGACAGTTAAGGCATCGGCTGCTACTTTTGGCCAATGTGCTTTTCCAATTAAACCGGGAAATTTGAGTTCCTTCCATAAGGTATGGGTTATATGAGGAACTATGGGGGCTAATAAGCGCAATAGTATGCTTAAACCTTGCCATATAATATATTTAATTGTCGTGAGTAATGCATCATCTGTAGAAGAGCTTAATAACTGGCTGGCTGTTTGCAGTGTGTTCAAAAGCTTCATGCAACTGGCAATAACAGTATTAAACTGTTGCCGTTCAAAATCATGGCGTGCAAGTTGTAAAATTTCATTGACTTGTCGGCGTAAATTACGATGTTCATGAGGAGCTTTTGTCCAATCAATGGGTTGTGTGAGGCTATGCTTATGGGTTTCATTAAATTCTATTATCCAAGGATTGCTATAAGCTAATGCCCATAAACGTTTTAAAAATCGATAAGCGCCTTCAACACCCGCATCAGACCATTCTAAGGATTGTTCAGGAGGGGCGGCGAATAAAATAAATAATCGTAAGGTATCGGCTCCATATTGTGACATTAGCTTGGCAGGATCGACGGTATTACCTTTAGATTTAGACATTTTTGCGCCATCTTTTAGAACCATGCCTTGAGTCAACAAACGTGTAAAGGGTTCATTCGAATTAAGTAAACCTAAATCGCGTAATACTTTATGAAAAAAACGTGCATAGAGTAAGTGCAAAACGGCATGTTCAATCCCTCCAATATAATGGTCAACAGGCGTCCAATATTTTGCTCTATCATCTAACATAGATCGGTTCTGAGTGGGGCAAGCAAAACGAGCGTAATACCAGGAAGATTCTACAAAGGTATCTAATGTATCGGTTTCTCTTCGAGCAGGTTGCTTGCAGGTCGGGCATAGGGCCTGATAAAACTCAGGCATATTTTTTAAAGGTGAGCCTACCCCTTTGAATTCAATTGATTCGGGAAGTACGACAGGTAAATCTTCTTCTGGGACAGGAATTACACCACAAGTTGTGCAATAAATAATCGGAATCGGTGTTCCCCAATATCGCTGACGCGAGACACCCCAATCACGCAGTCGATAATTAGTTGTATGCTCGGCTAACTTTTCTTTTAATAACTGTTTGGCAATAGTTACTGATGCAAGCTCAGTGCTTAAACCGGTATACGGACCGGAGTTAATTAATGTACCTACATTTGTAATAAGAGGCCCTGATTGATAATCATGCGCTTGAGTGGATAGTATGACGGGACGGACAGGTAAATTATATTTCTTTGCAAATTCAAAATCACGCTCATCATGTGCAGGGACTCCCATGATGGCTCCGGAGCCGTAATCTGTTTTGACAAAATTAGCAACCCATATCGGTAAGTTTTCCTGGGTCAGCGGGTTACAGGCAGTTAGATAAGTCATAAAACCTTTTTTTTCTAAATGCGCAGTTGCTTCTTCTGACGTTGGGATTTGTTGAAAACTGGTAATGGTAGCCTGTAGTTTGGGATCGTGTTTAGCAATATAATGTGCGATAGGATGATTAGGTGAAACGGCGATAAAAGTAGCGCCGAATAAGGTGTCGGGACGTGTAGTAAAGATTTCAATGGCGTCTAACTCAGGATGATTGACTTTAAATTGAATAGTTAAACCTTGTGATCGTCCTATCCAATTGCGTTGCATGGTTTTGACTTCATCAGGCCATGCATCTAATGTATCCAGATCATTTAATAATTCATCGGCATAAGCGGTAATTTTTAAAAACCATTGTGGAATTTCTTTACGTTCGACAAGTGCACCTGAGCGCCAGCCACGACCATCAATAACTTGTTCATTTGCTAGCACAGTTTTATCAATAGGATCCCAATTTACAATAGCACTTTTTTTATAAACTAAACCGTTTTTAAGTAATTGAATAAAAAGCCATTGTTCCCATTGATAGTAATCAGGCTTACAGGTAGTGATTTCCCTACTCCAATCAAAACTTAAGCCGAGTTGTTGAAATTGTTTGCGCATATGCTCAATATTTGCATAAGTCCATTTAGCAGGTGCTATTCCTTTTTCAATGGCAGCATTTTCAGCTGGCAAACCAAACGCGTCCCAACCGATAGGATGCAAAACATTTTTACCTAACATGCGCTGGTATCGGGCAATAACATCGCCTAATACATAATTACGGACATGACCTACGTGTAAATGACCACTAGGGTAAGGAAACATAGAGAGGCAATAAAATTTTTCTTTATTAAGATCTTCGGTGACCTTGAAACATTGATGTTCTTTCCAAAATTTTTGGATGTCAGCTTCAAGTGCTAAGGGTTGATATTGTTCTTGCATGTGGTTAGATACCTTGTTTTAGTTATACTCTTGGTGTTTGAACCTTTTGATTGTCTAGCTGCGGGATATGCAATTTTCAAGTAAATAATACACTCCGGTTGCTTTACTACGCAGTTCATTCCAAAAAATCCAATTGCTGTGAGTATAGACTCATTTCTAATGTGCTATAAAATTCGAATTGATTAAAAATGTTCAATTAAGTGTTAATTATATAACAAGTCCGATTTTTATTGTGCCATCGCTTGGGTAAGGCATTAATCTATAATAGCCTGAGTTAACGGAAGCATAAACATCTAAATGTGAGCTTTTCGATAAGCGTAACATAAGATACATAATCCCACTAAAAAGATAATAATAGAACCATCTCCGAGATATACCCAGGGCGTTAAACCGACACTTTTATAAATCAAACTGGTTAAGACACCTGTCTCGAAGGCGGGAAGTTTCGCTAAAATTTTGCCTTTAGGTGTCACAATAGCCGTTAAGCCAGTATTGCTTAAAAAAGCTAAATAACGTCCGGTGGCTAAGGCTTGAAATTGTCCAATTTGTAGATGTTGAGCTAACGCAAAAGAGTGGCCGAACCAAGCGTCATCATTAATGGTTAATAGTAACTGTGCATGATCTTGCAATGCGTGTCGGACCAAGTTGGAATAAGCAATTTCATAACAAATAAACGTGCCTATGTTAGCGTTGGCTGTGGTGAATGCAGGCTGATGACTAGGACCTGGTGAAAAACTAGACATGGGAATATCTAATAAATTTAATAGACCATGAGCCCAGATTATCCACCAAGGAAGATATTCACCAAAAATTACCAGCCTCTGTTTATAATAGGTGGCCTGATCTAAGCCTAGAGCTAGCATGCCATTGAAGTACTGGGAGCCTTTTTGAATCGGAATTCCTGTTATTAATGTGGTTTTATGTTGTTTAGCTTGCTTATCAAGTCGCTTTAGAAAATCAACAGCTTGATTTTGTAAAAAAGGAATGGCCGCTTCTGGCCAAATAATCAGCCGGCTATTCCAATGTGATTTGGTTAATTGCAGATAATGTATTAATGAAGCTTTTTGATATTCAGCTTCCCATTTTATTTCTTGAGGGATATCGGCTTGTATTAGACTGATTTGAATGGGTTTTCCTTGGACATGTGTCCAAGGGATAAAACTTAAGGCATAGCCACCGGCCCATAACCCTATCAGTACTAATAAACGACTCAAATAATGAAAGTTTTTTAAATCAAACTGACAATCAAAACGTTGGTTTAAAAAAGGACAAAATAACGAAAGAAGCAAACTTGCGGTCAAAGTAACAAGGAATGTCATGCCGACTATTCCCAAAAGAGGTGCATAACCGCTAAGCGGGGTATTAATTTGGCTTGTACCTAATAATAACCAAGGAAAACCAGTAAATATCCAACTACGTAACCATTCTACTAAGGCCCAAGTGCTAGGAAAGATGATATACAACTTGATGAAGGTGTTGTTTGGAAAAAAACGGTTTAGTAGAAAACCCTGAATACCTGTAAATAATCCTAATATAAAAATAAATAGGGCAGTAATTAATGAAGCTAAAAAAAGGGAGGTATGGCCAAATTCATGAATACTAATAAATACCCACGAGACGCCGATACCATAGAAACCTATGCCAAAGACTACCCCTAAAATAAAAGCACGTTTTGCCGAGCTATTTAACCAGAGTAATAATAATATTGCAGGAGAGAAAATAGCTAAAGGATAGATGTCCATTGGAGCAAAAGCAAAGGCGAGTAAGCTGCCTGCGATGAGCGCCGTTATTTCTTTATAATAGGTCATAAAATTGCATAGGAAAGAGTCAAAAACCTGATTTCAAAGATTTTGTCTTTTGGGCTCCTCAACTGAAATGAACAGAATTTAGGAGTGGACGCTCGTTTTAAACCACATTAATTTATTGAGAGTAGATTGTACATTACTGCTCAATTTTTCGGTTACTGTTTTTTTAGTCAGGTATTGGCATTCATAAATTTCTGCTTTATCGCTACCCGCGAGTAGACTTAAATAATCGTCACTGGTTATGAGTTCATCAACTAGATTAAGCCCAAGCGCATCTTTGGCAAGCCAATGAGCTCCGGTGGCGACTTCGGCCATATTGACTTTTTTTCGGTTAGTTTGAATAAAGGCTTTAAAAAGATGATGAATTTCCTCTAGATCATCTTGAGTTTTTTCACGCGCCTTCGCGGTGTTCTCACCAAAAATAGTCAGTGTTCTTTTATATTCTCCGGCCGTTAATAATTCAAAATCAATATCTCTTTTCTTTAAAAAACGATGAAAGTTAGGGAGTTGTGCGACCACACCGATTGAACCAATTATCGCAAACGGTGCCGCTAAAATTTTATCGCCAACGCAGGCCATTAAATAACCTCCACTCGCCGCTATTTTATCGATGGTAACGGTTAAAGGGATACTTTTATCTTTTAAACGTTGTAACTGTGAAGCAGCTAAACCATAGGGAGCAACCATTCCACCTCCACTTTCTAATCTCAATACGACTTCATCTTGGGGTGTAGCGACTTGGATGAGGGCAGTGATCTCTTCGCGTAGATTATTTACCGCTGTAGCTTTGATATCACCTTGAAAATTTAAAACAAAAACTCGTTTTTTCAATAATTTAGCCGTCTTTTTTAATTTAGCTTTTTGTTCTTTTGCAAATTTTTTTAATTGCTTCTTATCAAGAATTTCTGAATTCAATGTTTCAGCAAATTCTTGATATTTTTTATTTAGTTTCTTTATACATAATTTATTTTTGTTTTGTTCTTTAGCTTTGCGAGCGATGGAAAAAATGCCGGCCGTTATTATTAAAATGGCGACTACTAAGGTAAATAGTTTCGCTAGGAAAACAACATATTGAAGAAGAAATGACATGGTTGTTGGCCTTTTAAGAAATTTAAAAAAGGAATAATATAGCCTAGGCGCTATTATATATACAACAGGACTTCGCTAAATAGGCAAGGACAAAGCAAACGATTGAAAAGGGATGACTCTTTTATCGTCATTAAGGAATGAAGAATGTGTTAACCGTTGAGGGATTGGCTTATGAACGTAATAGCCGACTTCTATTTAAACAACTTACGTTTCAACTTTTTCCCAGCCAAATATTACATATTGTTGGTGCAAATGGTTCGGGTAAGACGACATTATTGCAGATATTAACGGGTTTACGCACTCCTTTAATAGGAAAAGTAATGTGGAATGGAATTTCGATTGAGAAAAATAATATAAATTTTACTGAAAATTTACTCTATGTAAACCATCGCTTAGGGTTGAAGTCTACATTGAATCCTGTTGAAAACCTTTATTTATACCTGTCCAGACGAAATTTAATTCATAAGCAATCCAAACAAAAAGTAATTCATGATATTTATCAAGTATTAGAACAGTTAAATTTGAGAGATTGCTCAAAAAGATTATTAATGCAACTTTCAGTTGGTCAACAACGCCGCTTGAGTTTAGCTAAGTTATTATTGATTAAAGCAGATTGTTGGGTTTTGGATGAACCTTTTACCTCTCTCGATAATGCGGGGGTTGCATTTTTATCGGCTTTAATGGAAAAACACAGCGCTGAAGAGGGTTCCATTGTGTTTACTAGTCATCAAACGAATTATTCATTATCTTCAGGCATCAAAAAAATTTTTTTAGATCCTAAACCATGTTAAATGATAGTTTTTTTTTAAAGTTTATTATCAACTTTCGTTGTGAGGCATTAGCTATTTTTCGTAATTATCAAGAATTAATTTATCCAATATTATTTTTAATTTTAGCGATAGTATTATTTCCTTTAAGTTTAAGCGCCGACCCTTTTTTATTAAAAAAAATATCGGCTGGGATTTTTTGGGTAGTCGTGTTATTTTTAGTTTTATTAATGTTAGATCAACTTTTTCAAAATGATTGGAAAGAGGGAGATTTAGAACAGCTTATTTTGCTTCCTAATGAACTTAGTTTCGTGCTATTTATTAAATTACTGGTATTTTGTTTAACTTTGTGCGCCTCCTTATTGCTTATGACGCCTATTTTGAGTCTGTGTTTGTTTATTCCCGGCATAGCGTTAAAGACTTTATATTTCACCATTCTATTGGGAACGCCCACATTAATTTTTTTGGGAGGTATTGCGCGAGCTTTAACTTTAGGTCTTCGACAGAGTGGGTTATTAATAGTACTGATAATCATTCCATTTTACATTCCAGTGTTAATTTTTGCGAGTAGCGCAGTTAGCTTAGCAAGCATGGGATTATCAGTCGGTGGCCCTTTAGCTTGGCTAGGGGTGTTGATGATTTTAAGTATGAGTTTAGCTCCGGTGATTATTAGTAAAATATTGCGTTTTGGTATTGCTTTTTCCTGATACGCTTCATACTTGAATTTTGTCTGTGTTCCAATTTACTAGGGTTGTTATTGTAAGCAAACTCCAAAAATGCTAGGCATTTGCCAAACATTCAATTGCTGTCAGTAACCATTCTTTGTACTACAATTTTTGTTTATATTGTCATTCAAAAGGAATAAAAAATGTCCAGACTAAAAAAAAGAAACAAAATTTTCCGATATATTGCAGTCCATCATTTTTATGCATTGTCAAACTACTTGGTGCCCATTTTTGGCTTATCTTTATTAATTTTTGGAGTTTATGGTGTTGTGGGTGGCTTATACTTTGCTCCTGCAGATTATCAACAAGGAGATGCTTTTCGTATTATTTATGTGCATGTTCCGAGTGCATTTTTATCATTGTTTATTTATTTTATTATGGCAGTTTTCTCAATTATAGGTTTAATTTATCGTATCAAATTAGCAGAATTAATCGTTTCTGGGAGTGTTTATTTAGGTTCTTGGTTTACTTTCTTAGCATTATTGACAGGAAGTGTTTGGGCTAAACCTATGTGGGGGGCTTGGTGGGTTTGGGATGCACGTTTAACCTCGGAGCTTATTTTATTATTTTTATATCTTGGTGTTATTGCTTTACGCTCCGCAATTCCTGAACGTCATATTGCGGCACAAGCTACTGCAATCTTGCTTATGTTGGGTTTAGCAAATATCCCCATTATTCATTACTCAGTCTATTGGTGGAACACACTTCATCAAGGCGCTACATTGCATTTTTTAAGCCCTTCATTAATTGAGTCTTCTATGCTTTATCCCTTGTTATCGATGATGATGGCATTCCTTAGTTATTATTGCATCGTTTTACTATTACATATTCGTTGTGAAATATTAGAATACTATATCAATTGAACTAAGCTGGTTATTGGTAGTTATGCAGGTAAAGCGGGCCTCATTTTAGATTCATATATAATAGCCTTATCATGATAAGTTTTATTTTCCCAAAATTTGCTTATGGTATTCATAGTAGGAAATGGTTGGATAGGTAAAGATGGAAATTTTTTGGGATCAAAAAAATTTGTTCCGCAAAATGGGTGGGTTTGGTTAATTAAGTTTTTTTGTTGAGAGTCCAGTAATGCTTCAGAAGTATTTAGGTTTGAATGGTTATATACTGCAAGTTCAAAAAGACAAAAACAATAAGCCCAAATTTTTTCTATATTTTCGGGAAAGCTTGGTTTATTTCCAAATTGTTCAGCTTGTTCTTTTAAAATTTCCCAAAAAATTGAAAAATTCTTTTGGATAGAATGATCTAGATCTTCTATTTTAGATAGATTTTTTATAAGAATATAGCTAAATAAAAGACTGACTACCTTGGTAAAATTCTCATTGGTAATACAATAATTTAATAATTTTTTAGATTCATAAATTTTATGTCTTTTGTTTATTTCGTTGATCCCAATCCGTATGATTCCTCCAAGTGCTGAGAAGGGTAAAGGAAGTAATTCAAAAAAATGAGTTAACATCGAAAAAAATCCAGGTTGTCGACTTAAGGCAAGTGTGAAATTTTCACCTTGATCTTTACTTATGAGCCGAAGAGTATCAAATTTTGCTCGAAATTCGTTGTAACTTAGTTGAAAAGTTTCAGTTAAAATTGGATTTTTTTGTATGGCTTGTAAACAAAAATCGATTTTATTGGTTTGGTGATGAAAATAAATAATTTCAAGGTAGACAAAGTTAATATAGATTATTTTTAAAAGATTCTCAACGGAGTAAAAAGTAGCTTCGGGATAAGAAACTAATGTTTTACACGGTTCTGTAATTTGAGTGCTCAATGTATTTTTATTTTCCAAGGCTTTAATTTTTTTTCTTTTTTCCCTTGGAATTTTTTTCCATAAACTTGTTTTTCGAAAAAAATTTTTAAATTTAAACCGCATATCATCCGCCTTATTATTTTTTACTATATTAACATCAAAATAAATTTTTTTGAAAATATTTTTTTAAATAATTAATCTTTTAAATGGCTACTATTCAACTGCTTTTAAAGGATATTCATATTGCTAAGGGGTAGGACTTCATTAAATTTCAGAGTAAACTATGGGCCTTTAATTTTGTTCTTATGATTATGAAATTACTAAATTTTGAAGTGGGTATTGATAAGCCTTTATTTGTTATGGCAGGGCCTTGTGTCGTGGAAAGTGAACAATTGGCTATGGATACTGCGGGTCAGTTGAAGGAAATAACTGAAAAATTGAATTTACCTTTTATTTATAAATCCTCCTTTGACAAGGCTAACCGTTCTTCTGCTAAAAGTTTTCGAGGGTTGGGTATTGAAGAAGGACTGCGTATTCTAGCCAAAGTAAAAAAGGAACTGGGCGTTGCGATAGTCACCGATGTTCATGAAGATACTCCTTTACATGAAGTGTCTAGCGTCGTTGATATTTTACAAACTCCTGCATTCTTATGTCGACAAACTAATTTTATTAAAAAAGTCGCTCAACAAGGTTTACCTGTTAATATTAAAAAAGGCCAGTTTCTTTCGCCATGGGATATGCAATATGTCGTCGAGAAAGCACGTCAAGTTACTGATGCAGTCATTATGGTCTGCGAGCGTGGTGTGTCCTTCGGATACAATAATCTGGTTTCTGATATGCGTTCATTAGCCATCATGCGTGTAACACGATGTCCAGTCGTGTTTGATGCCACACATTCGGTACAATTACCAGGAGGTCAAGGGCAATCGTCGGGAGGACAGCGTGAATTTATTCCGGTATTAGCACGTGCAGCGGTAGCGGCAGGGATTTCTGGCCTTTTTATGGAAACTCATCCTAATCCAGAAAAAGCATTAAGTGATGGACCAAATTCTTGGCCATTAAAAAAAATAGCTGAACTATTAGCAAGTTTACAAGAAATTGATAAAACCATAAAAAAAACTAACTTAATTGAAACAACGCTTTAGGTAGGACGTATGCCAAAAATTGCTGAAATTAATGCGTATGAAATTTTAGATTCACGAGCTAATCCCACGATTGCCGTGGAGCTTATTTTGGATTCAGGCTTGAAAGCAGATGCCAGTGTTCCATCGGGTGCATCGACGGGTTCAAAAGAAGCTTTAGAATTAAGAGATACCGATAGATCGAGTCGATACCAAGGTAAAGGGGTTTTATTAGCGATCCAAAATATTCTAGGACCTATCCGAAAGAGTTTAATTGGAAACGATATTTCTGACCAAAAATCCTTAGATCAACTTTTAAAAGAACTGGATGGAACGGAGAATAAAGGAAATTTAGGTGCGAATGCTATTTTGGGGGTTTCCTTAAGTTTGCTGAAAGCTGCGGCATTAGCGCATGGCCAAGCACTGTATGTTCACATTGCAGAGCTTATGGGGCAAAGACCCGAAAAATACCTCATGCCAGTACCACAGATGAATATTATCAATGGCGGGGTACATGCTGATAATTTATTAGCTATCCAGGAATTTATGATTTTACCCTTGGGTGCACCTACGTTTAGTGAAGCTTTACGTTGGGGGGTTGAGACTTTTCATTGTTTAAAATCCTATTTAAAGAAACAAGGATTCAATACTAATGTGGGTGATGAAGGTGGTTTTGCTCCGAATTTTCAATCCCATCAAGAGGCGATTGAAAGTATTTTAGTGGCTATTGAGCAAGCCGGATATAAACCAGGTAAGGATATTTATTTGGGTTTAGATGCAGCCAGTAATGAATTTTATTATCAAGAAAAATATTGCTTAGAAAATAAAAAACTAAATGCTGAACAATGGATTACTTATTTAGAGCATTTAGTCCAACAATATCCTATTATTAGCATAGAAGATGGTATGGCCGAATCAGATGAATTTGGTTGGATACAGCTAACACAGCGTTTGGGTCAACGAATTCAACTTGTCGGGGATGATTTATTTGTGACTAATCCGCTTTTATTCCAGCAGGGAATAGCTAAAAAATTGGCTAATGCTATTCTTATTAAATTGAACCAGATTGGAACAGTCAGTGAAACCTTAGAGGTCATTTCGCTAGCAAAGCAAGCTCACTATGCTTCAATTGTTTCTCATCGTTCTGGTGAAACAGAAGATACCACAATAGCCGATTTAGCAGTGGGTACAGGAGTAGGTCAGATAAAAACGGGCTCCGTTTGTCGTACAGATCGAACGGCTAAATACAATCGTTTGTTACGAATTGAAGCTGAGCTCGCAAGAAATAATAAAGTAAGTTATGCAGGGAAATCGGTTTTTTCACGCTTTTTAAATGATTAATTTGATGAAACCCCTTATAGTTATTTTGACTGTGCTTTTTTTAAGTTTGCAGTACAAACTATGGTTTGTACAAGACGGTGTGTGGCGGGCGCATCAACTTAAAAAACAAATTGCTCAGCAATTGAAAGAGAATACACAACTTAGCCAACGGAATATGGCGATGATAGCTGAAATTAAGGATCTTAAATCGGGGAAAGTCGCATTGGAAGCACATGCGCGTAATGACCTGAATATGGTAAAACCTAATGAGTTATTTTACATGCTAGTAGATAAGCCGGAAAGGAATAAGCAAAAAACTCCACATTAAAATTTAACCGGTTTCCAGACCCGGATGATGGGTGCTAAAGAGAGTAGTTTGATATTGCGTAAGGGAGGAAACTCTAAGGAAGCATCCGAATTAATAACATAAAGATCATAACTATTAACAGCGTGAGCAATTTTTACGCGTCTAATCAACAATTCTTTTCCTTCAAGTTCAACAATACAGTCCGCACCGTTCGCTAGCTCCATATTTTTATCAGTTAATTTTTTTCCTGCCACAAGATCCCCTGGAGCAAAAAGTGGTTTCATACTTTCATTATCAATGAGATATATCAGGTGTTCAGGGTAATTCTTTTTAAAAAGCGCTAATTCTGCATTAATCTCACTGTTTTCCATCGGATAATCAGACTTTTTTTCATTGATAGAGATTCGAGATAACGATTCAAGGTTTTTATAATTTAACTTGGAAAGTTTACTCGAATCAGTTACTTTTGGCGGTTCACCATAGCCTGTCATTAACCAGATTACGGTACATTCTATTCCTTCTTCGCGCATTGCTTTGCAGACTTTTTGTGCACCTCTTTCAGTGACACTACTATAGCCTTGTTCCCAATAATTAATTGTGGTTAAGCCGAGATTACAATGTCGGGCAAATTCCTTCATCGAAAGATGCGACAATTTACGCAAATACCTTAATCGATTAGCTCGTTCGTGAATTTCCATTAACAAAATGGCGTTTTTTTCTTTTATGAATTTAGGATTCTTTTTCATTATCTTCCTTTACTAAATTTGACATAAAATATCTATTAAGATAATATTTAGTCTTTATAAATGACTTAATAAACAAAAATTATTTTTTATTAAAGGTGCTTCTATAATATGTAAATTCTTTGCTGTATTTAAAAATAAAGTTAAAAAAACTTAAAATGGTAAGGCTCACTGACCAAGAATATTAATTTTGCAATTTCAACGTTAGAGTTTACGCATATTAATATTTTATGGCCAATGTTTAACCAAATAGTTCTGAAAATTTTTTAATGCTGTCTTTAAAATATCCTTGATATAAAAAGATGGATTGTTAATAGTAGTTTTACTTTTTTTAAATTTAAGTTTGATATTTCACGGCTTACGCTATTATCTACTATTATTTTATAGACATCATTTAATTTTAAGAAAGTAAATAAGTTAACTGCATCCATTATAACGAATATCTTTCCTGGTGTGGATAGTAACAGTTGCTTTTATTTAAAATAGCGGATGTAGATTGGACCCAAATTACACTTAACTTCTTTAAAATTACTATTGTTGAGGCTAAAAATGGATTACAAGATTAACTTAATTTTTGGAGTGGTCGTTCGTTGTAGGTAATGACCAGGCTTGTTCAATGATTATAGCGATGGAAAATAAAACAATTGCTAATTTATGGAGAAGAATAATGTCAATTTTGAAGTTACGAACCAACCTAGTTGAGAAAATTAAATGTTTTGGAAATTTATATCCGGTATTAAGAAAGCCTTTAGAAGAGCTAAGCTTACCAATAAAAAATGTGAACGGCTCTTTATCTAAAGTTTTATCCGTAGATGCTAGTCAAATTTGTCAAAAAATTAATGTAAATAATCTGGAGAAATTGGGTTGCATGGTTGAATTTGTGAATTCTGCACGTACTGCGTTGGACAAATTAAGCTCACCCTATCAAATTATTTTATTAGATGTCAATTTACCGGATTGTAGTATCGATTTGTTAATTAACTTAATTCGCAGTGACCAGGGAAATGTCAATCAAAAGACTCCGATTGTATTAACAAGTAGTTGGCTAAATAAATCTTTCAAAAAGAATTATTTAGATTTGGGCGTTAATGTAATCTATATAAAGCCCATACAAAAAAAAGATTTTAAGAAAATTTTACAGAACTATGGTGTAATTACTTAAACTTATTAACAATAAAAAATCGATAAAAGCTTTATTAAATAGAAATTAACTGGCCGTCTTCCATATGTAAAGTTCGATCCAATCGACTCGCAAGACCATGGTCATGTGTGACAATAACTAAGCTGGTGTTAAATTCTTCATTAAGCTCAAGTAAGGTTTGATATACCTGCTCTGCTGTGTGGCTATCCAGATTACCAGTGGGCTCGTCCGCTAATATGCAAAGTGGGTTGTTTACCAGTGCTCTAACGATGGCAGTGCGTTGACGTTCTCCACCTGATAATTCGCCAAGCTTATGATGCTGTCGATGTACTAGACCGACTTTTTTTAACAAATTTAGTGCCTTCTTTTGAGCTAAAAATGGCTTGATTCCTGCTAGCAATAATGGAATACACGCATTCTCTAATACAGTAAATTCAGGTAGTAAATGATGAAATTGATAAATAAAGCCAAGGTAACGATTACGAAGATGACTGCGATGGTTCTCAGACAATTGATCTAAATTTTTTCCGGCTAGAAAAATTTCACCCGAACTAGGTCGATCCAATCCACCCAATAGATGTAATAAAGTACTTTTTCCTGCCCCTGAAGGACCCACAATGGCAATGCGTTCACGCGCATGCACAGAAAAATTGATAGGTTTGAGTACTTCTACAAATAATGAACCATCATGAAAGGTTTTGCTTAAATTATTACAAGTCAATACCGGAGCATTCTGTTTAGGAGCAGCTAAAGGATTAGGTGATCTTTTATTCATAGCGTAAAGCCTCGGCCGGAAGTGTGCGTGCGGCTTTTAATGCGGGGTAGATAGTGGCCAATAAACTCATACCTAAAGCGGCGATACAGATATGAATAATATCGGCTGTTTCAATCTTTGAGGGTAATTTATCCACAAAAAAGTAGACATTAGATGCGAGGATTTGTACATGAAAGGCATGTTCAATAAAGCTTAAGATGTTACTGACATGAGAAGCTAATGCAATACCACCCATTAAGCCCAGTAAAGTGCCGCTAAAACCTATCACGCAACCTTGCACCATAAAAATACTTAAAATCGTACTGGGAGTTGCACCCAAAGTGCGTAAAATGGCGATATCGGATTGCTTATCGGTCACCACCATCATTAATGAAGAAACTAAATTAAATGCGGAGATAGCAATTAATAAAAGTAGAATAAAAAACATCATTCTTTTTTCTAAAGAGATAGCATACATTAAACTGCCAAAAGTACTGGTCCAATCCGTTACCATATAGGTAGGGGGTAATATTTTAATAAGTGCATTCGAAACTTTGGGTGCTGCATATAAATCATTTAATTTTAGACGTAAACCGGTAACAGCTTGGCCTAATTGGAATAAAGTTTGCGCGTCTTTCAACGCGATGTAAGCCATGCTACTTTCGAATCCGAAACTTCGGCCGACTTGGAAAATTCCGCTAACAGTAAAAGTTTTAAAGCGTGGAATAATCCCAACCGGCGTCAGAGTAATGCTAGGAGTGATGATATTAACTTTATCTCCTATTTGAATACCCAAGCTTAAAGCTAATTCTTCACCTAATACAATGTTATAGTGACCGGGTTCTAAGTTGAAATTTCCTTCCACCATTTTGTGTGGAATTTCAGAGACGTTTTTTTCTAATTCAGGAAGCACACCGCTTATCATTATGGGATGCGGTTGTCCTTGATCGACTAACATTCCCTGTCCGGATGCATACGGAGCACTGGCGATAATATCTGCTTGTTGGGAGACTTTTTGTCTTAATGCAGTAATTTCTGTCAGAGGATGCCCATTGGTTGCAGTGATAGCGACTTGTGTGGCTATATTAAAAATGCGATCGCGTATCGCATCATCAAAACCATTCATCACCGATAATACGGTAATCAATACCATGGCACCGAGCGCTATCCCGATCATCGATGTTAAAGAAATAAAGGAAATAAAATGATTGCGTTTTTTTGCACGCGTATAACGCAAACCTATATATAAAGCGATAGGACAAAACACACCAAGACCCTGTTAATGTTGTTAGCGTAATATACCACTCGCTGGAAAGAATGCGAATTTTTATGCAGTAATTGGAGTGTTAATTCGCAGATGTTGTTGTTTCAGTCGGTTCGCCCATAGCCACAATGGCATGGAATCCTCCATCGACATGGATAATTTCACCCGTAATACCCGAAGCCATATCAGAGCAAAGAAAAGCGGCTGTATTTCCTACTTGTTCTATCGTGGTGTTTTGACGTAAAGGCGTAACGGCTGCATTATAAGCAAGAATTTTTCGAAAGCCGGAAATTCCAGACGCTGCAAGCGTGCGGATTGGCCCAGCTGAGATGGCATTCACTCGGATATGTTTTGGCCCTAAGCTATTTGCTAGATAACGGACATTAGCCTCTAAACTTGCCTTGGCTAAACCCATAATATTATAGTTTTGTAATGCCTTTTCGGATCCGAGATAACTCAGTGTAAGAATCGCGCCACCGTTGGCTTGATCCTTCATCATCGGAAAAGCAGCTTTTGCTAAGGCGGCTAAGCTGTAACTACTGATATCATGGGCAATTCTAAAACCTTCGCGGTTAACATGTTCGAAGTAATCCCCTTGTAATTGATCAGCAGGCGCGTAAGCCACTGAATGGACTAAAATATCCAATCCATCCCAGCTAACATTCAGTTGTTTGAAAAGTTCAGAGATGTCTTCATCTCGACTGACATCGCAAGGGATGACAATATCAGAATTAAAGTCCTTATTCGCCATTTTTTCGACACGATCTTTTAGTTTTTCACCTTGGTAAGTAAAGGCGAGTTTTGCGCCTTCACGATGCATGGCTTCAGCAATTCCGTAAGCTATCGATCGATCACTGGCTAAACCAACAATCAATGCCCGTTTATTATCTAGCAGACCCATGATTTTCCTCTTTGCTTTTGTTACTAAAATTATTTAATAATTCGCGAATTTTGGCTTTAATAAGTTCAATAGCAATCCGATTTTCACCACCGCGTGGAACAATGATATCAGCATAATGTTTGGAAGGCTCTATAAATTGAGAAAACATCGGACGAACAGTTTGTTGATATTGGGTTAAAACTGCTTCAATCTCTCTGCCGCGTTCAGTGACATCGCGTTTGATACGACGACTTAGACAAACATCTAGTGGGGTGTCCATATAAATACGAATATCCATAAGCTCTCTTAAGCAAATTTCAGCAAACAGTAAAATACCTTCTAAAACAATAATGTTATGTGGACCTAAACGTCGGGTTTGTTGTTCACGAATATGCAAGGTATGATTATAAATAGGAATTTCAACCGATTCGCCGGCTTGTAATTGTTTAAGATGTTCAATCAGTAAGCCATGGTCGAATGCATCTGGATGGTCATAGTTATTTTCCAAACGTTTTTCAAAGGCAATGGTACTATTATCTTTATAATAAGAGTCTTCAGAAATGACGGCGACTTGTTCTGAACCTAATTCTTTGACGATAGTATGGGCCAATAAACTCTTGCCGGAAGCAGACGCTCCGGCAATACCGATGATGATACAACGCTGAGTCATACAAGCCTTAGTATTCAATAAATGCTGGTAAGTTAGCAGTTTTTAATAAAAAGGTAAATGGCATCAATAATATTCATGTTCAGTAAAATGTTTATTGAGTAATTTTATTATGTTAAGGAGTCGTTCTATGTAAAAATATCACTATAAAATAACTTAAGAAACATTATTTCAATAAAACAAAGGAAGTTTTCTGTGACATTTTCATACGCACTATTACTAGGTGCTTTTTTTTTAGCACTTTTGCAATGCGGTATTCCATTAGCGAGTCACTATTATCAATGTCTGAATGGGCTTAAATGGATTAAGCCTCTTGCCTGGTCGCAATTTATATTGGTGGCATTAGCTATTATAGGTTTAGCCTATGCATTTTTAATCAATGATTTTAGTTTTGTCTATGTCGCGCAGAATTCTAATACCCATTTACCTTGGATTTATCGCCTGTGTGCTGTTTGGGGAGGACATGAGGGTTCGATATTATTATGGGTATTTATTTTAAATCTATGGACAGTTGCAGTTGTTTTACTCGATCAATCCATGGATCTCGCTTCAATGGCACGAGTCATAGCGGTATTGGGATTCATTAGCGCAGGGTTTTTATTATTTTTATTGACGCTCTCGAATCCATTTAGTTTAGCAACAGAAACGGTGTTGGATGGACGCGATCTGAATCCATTATTACAAGATCCAGGTTTAATCATTCATCCACCTCTACTTTATATGGGCTATGTCGGTTTTTCAGTCAGTTTTGCCTTTGCAGTGGCAGCATTATTAAGCGGCTGTTTCGATAGATCATGGGCGGTATGGATGCGGCCATGGACATTAGCGGCTTGGTGTTTTTTAACCTGGGGAATTGTTTCAGGTAGTTGGTGGGCGTATCGCGTATTAGGCTGGGGAGGTTGGTGGTTTTGGGATCCAGTAGAAAATGCTTCGCTATTACCTTGGCTTGCTGGTACAGCACTCATTCATTCTTTATTAGTCGTAGAAAAAAAAGAATTATTAAAAATATGGGTGATATTGCTTTCCATATTAACGTTTGCATTAAGTTTAATAGGTACATTTATCGTGCGTTCTGGTATTTTAATTTCTGTACATGCTTTCGCCGTTGATCCTTGGCGGGGTGTGTTTATGTTAGGTTTATTAGTCGTATTGATAGGAACGGCTTTGTGTATTTATGCATTCAAGATCCAAAATTTTAAACAACCGCCTGCTCAGATCAGCTTACTCTCGCGTACTGCACTGTTAATCATGAATAATGTTTTACTGAGTGTATTGGTATTTACGGTTTTATTGGGCACATTGTATCCCTTAATTATTGAAGTGTTAGGTTTGGGTAAACTTTCGGTTGGAGCACCGTATTTTAACCTAGTGTGTGCACCATTTGCTATTTTAATATTATTTTTTATGGGTTTATCCTATTTAATTCCTTGGAAACAAAATGTACGTGGCAACGTTTTAAAACAGATAGTCAGTATTCTGTTAAGTTCCTTCAGTATAAGTTTTATATTGATTATTTTGTTTAGTAAAAAAATGCAATGGCAAGTGATGATAGGGCTTGGCTTAGCATTCTGGGTATTATTAAATACCTTCCAGCTGTTAGGCGCGTCGTTTAAGAAAAAATTAAGTCTAAAAACTATTCTCAAAACCCAAGCGGCGATGTTAGTCGCACATGCAGGCGTGGCTATTCTAGCGATAGGAATTATTTTAAGTAGTTACTATAGTGTCGAGCGTAATGTAAGAATGAGCGTCGGTGATACTCTGTCCTTAGCGGGCTATAACTTCAAATTGCAACAAGTTTACGCCTTACAAGGACCTAACTACACCGGCGTGGTCGCTACTATCCATTTGAACCATCAAAGCCAACAATTTTTACGTCCGCAATTACGTTATTATCCCATAACCGACATCATGATCAGCAAACCAGCGATTGCGGTTAGTTTTTGGCATGATTTATATGTGTCCTTAGCAGAGCCCGTTGGTAAACAGACCTGGGTTTTACGATTTTATTATAAACCTTTTGTGCGCTGGATTTGGATGGGGGGACTTTGTATGATGTTGGGTGGTGTATTGGCTATCTTTTCCCGAGGAGGCTACCAAAAGGTGTAGCGTTGACTCATGCGTTATATTATTCCCTTGCTGGTGTTGCTAATCATCGTCTTTTTTTTATGGCAAGGATTAGTAAAAGATTCCAATCTGTTGCCATCGCCACTCATTAATCACGCTATTCCTGAATTTTCAGCGCGAGATTTACTAAAAAATCACTCGATACTCAAAAAAAAAATATTTTTACATCATTGGACATTGTTAATAGTCTGGTCAAGTTGGTGCTTAACCTGTACCGAAGAACAGCCTTTTTTGTTAAAGCTGCGCAAAACTCCTTTAATTTCAATTTATGGCTTAAATTATCGCGATGAATTAAACCAAGCAAAGCTTTGGTTAAAAAAGCAAGATAATCCATTCCAAAAAATTATCTTTGATCCACGCGGCTTACTAGCTATCGATTTAGGAGTGTATGGTGTACCAGAAAGTTATTTAATTGATCCACAAGGTATCATTCGCTATAAGTATGTCGGAACATTAACTTCATCAGTTTGGTTACACAACATGGCACCCATTATCAAGCAGGCAAAATAAATCCTATAGAGTCATCCATATATGTTGAGATACATGAAAAAATTTTTAAAAAAAATGCTAACAAGCAAGCTTTTTTTAGTGACAATACTTTTTTCTCCATTAACGCTTGCTGCGCTACATGACCTCTATAGTTTTGATTCTTTACAAAAAAAAAATCAATTTGAACAAATCCTTTATGAAATGCGATGTTTGGTTTGTCAAAATCAAAACTTAGCCGATTCAAATGCGCCGCTTGCAAAAGATTTACGATTAGTAATTTATCAACGTCTTCAAAATAAACAATCGAAAGAAAAAATAAAAAAATATTTAGTAAGTCGCTATGGTGATTTTATTTCTTTTAAACCTACTTTTTCACTTTTGAACTATTGTTTATGGTTAAGCCCGTTTATTTTATTAATTGTTATTTTATTGATTTTTTTATTTAAAATAAAAAAAAAATAGGGTTTCCATCATGACTGAATTAAAGTAAATAAGGGTTACTGTCCTTTTAGACAGCTACTATTCTTTTTTTATTTATGGATAATCATTATTTAAAAAATATACTGAGGTATGCATAAGGATAAGTATGGAATCAGAAGCAAAACAAACGGTAGCAACCACCGTCACTATTCGTAAACGCGCATTATTAGTTGAAGATTATGTTCCATGTCAAAAAATAATGACCCATTATTTGCAACAATTGGGTTATGAAGTAGAATTGGCTGCAGATGGTATCGAGGCGATTGAATTTGTGCATAGTAAGGTATATGACTTAATTATCGAAGACTTAGGTTTAACGGGTATTTCCGGTAAAGAAGTGATACAAAATGTTCGCACCAGCACATTGAATATCGGTACTCCCTTGTTAGTATGGAGTGCCTATGTAAATAAAAATGACGAAGAACAATATCTGGCTTGGGGAGCAGACGGCGTATTAATCAAAGTATGCCAAGTTAAAGAATTAAAAAAAGCGATAGAAAAATGTTTTTTAAAAACTCGTTACCATAGAAAATTTTATTATCAATTGCGAAATTTTAAAAAAAAATGGGATCAGTTTTTAATTGAAGTTGAAACATGGAAGCATAATGAATGTATTAATAAATTTAAATTTAGCTTACATGAAGCACTGACAACTTTAGAAGAATATCAACGCTGGTTGAATTTAAACAGAAATGAAAAATGAAGCGCAATTATCAATTATGTATTTTTTTTGAATATTAAATGTTGATAAATAAAAAATAGATATGATGTTAAGTATTTCAGAAAAATGGTTTTAAATCTATCTTTAAAATTAATTTTTTTTTAAATAAAATAATTAATATTTCATCATTAAAAATTAATTAAAAAATATCTATATTTATCTGGAGTTTTGCTTGAAATATAAAGTGGCTATTGTGGGTGCAGGTATTATCGGCATGACCAATGCGATCGTTCTTTTAGAAAACAAATTTGATGTAACGGTTTACACAAAAGATGATCCATTGACTACCAATTCAGATGCAGCAGTGGCTACTTGGTTTGCGCCTGATGATAAAAACCCTATTTTACAACAACATTGTTTAGAAAGTTTTGTTAAATTTGAAGAGTTACTAGAGAAAAAACCCCCTGGCGTATATAAAATTAAACAAATGGTTTTTTTAAAAATAAAGACCACTTTGAAAAAAGTGCTTGGGCAAAAGAATCTGTAAAAAAATTAATTAAATTGCAGGAGGTTACTGAAATTCAATCTGAAATAGAAGAAAGCTTTCCTGTGATGAGTGCGATGGTACCTCTAATTAATCCCGTTTTTTATCGTCCCTATTTATTAAAGAAATTTAAGGATTTAAAGGGAGAACTAAAAGAAGAATCGATTAATTCGCTCGATACACTAATGCAATTATATCCTATTGTAATAAATTGCAGTGGTTGGGAGGCTAAATATTTAGCAGATGACGGACTGGTGTATCCTATACGGGGTCAAACTGAGATAGTTACCAAGCAACCCTGCTTGGAAAATAATTGTTCGATTAATGTTGAGCATAAAAATATGTATGTGGTATTTCGTCCTGGAGAGCAAGGAAAAGGAGATTGTGTGATGGGTACAACCTACCAGGTAAACAATTTTAGCAGGGAACCGAGTATTGAAGATAAGCAAATAATTCCAGTTTTTTAACTTTCTCAATAAAAAAACAAATGACCGGTAAAATGGGGAGTGTTATTAGTATGTCAATCAACAATGTGGGAAAAAATTGAAGATGTATTGGACTGCTAATATACTTAGCAAAAAATAAAATTGTATTATTTATTAATAGAGAGAGAAGTACACACACTAGCAATCTCAATTTTAGATAATATCCATTTAATTTAAGCTTTAATTTAGCCAGAAAAAATATATTGAGAGATTCTGCAATCAGATGACTTAGTATAAAGAAAAAGCTAGTTTTTAAATAAGTTATAATAATCGAATTAAATAGTGGGTTATGTAGTGCATAAGATGGGCTAGGTAAATTGATGATAAGTAATGCATAAGAAAAAGACAGTAGATTAAAAAAAAATCCACACCATATTGCACGCCTGGCATTTTTATATCCATAAATTTCAGCGATAACATTAGCAGTTAACAAACTTATTGGGCACAGCAATATCCCCGCGTTAGCCGTGAAACTTTGCAAGGAAACGTTGCATATAATAAACCAGCTGCTGAGTATACTTAGCATTGCATAGCTGAGCATTATAAACCATAAGAATTTAACATTTAGACTAAGAGAAAAATTTTTATTCAATTTCTGATGAGTCAATTTTTACTTCCTCGAAAGAAATGACTAAGTCTTTAGCGATATTTTTCCCAACAGCTAAGCCTAATTTATCATTAATATTCGAGTGAGATTGAGTTAAATCTCCAAAGTTAAAGTTGTTTAAAGGTTCTTTAAATATGTGTCGTTTATATGGAAGAGCGTAAATTACCGTGAGAAAGTTATTTCTCTTGTGGAGGCTATGAAGTCTTATTTTTTCTTTATGTATACCAAGATAAAGACAAAATAAATTATCAATTTTTTAGCTATCTTTTTTAATAAAATATACTTTGAAATTTTTTTAAGTTTTAGCATTGACTTGTATGACCACGCCCACAATGGAATGCAACTGTGGATTTAAAATAACTGGAGCAGTGCTATTATCAAAATTTGTCAACACAATGTGGTTAGTTTGAATTTGGATCTTTTTGATCATAATTTGAAGCTTTTTTTCAACTTTAACTGCAACTAAATTATTATTTTCTAACTTCGCATTAGGATCAATGACAAAAATAGAGCCTTGTTTAAAGATAGGTTTAATTTCTTCTTCAGATTGCAGCGCAAATAGATCGTCAGCTTGTTTAATTAGTTTAATTTGTATTTGACCAATTTTATCTAATTTAGCTATATTAAAGGAATAAAGAGGTAATTTACATTCTGCATTAAAAGAAATGGATTGCTGATCTTGAATAGTTATTTCTGAGGGATCCTTAAATCCCATCAATAAATCATTAACAGTGATATTGAAACCATCTAATTTAAAAAATTCGACAATTTTATATAAAGTATCAATTCGAGGATTATTTACTCGTTTAGTGGGTTCAAGATGAATTAATCTTAACAAAACGGAATGGGGCATGTTTAAAGATTTTGCAAGTCGATAAAGCGTAAAATTTACGCCATCTCGAGCAGATTTCATCTTTATTAAATTTCTCAAAGTGAGATGTATTTTATTAGTATTCATTATTGTATTTAATTTCTAAAGGTAATCAATATTTTTTTATAATTTAAGGTTTGAAAATTTAATTCAAGAACTACGCAATCTATAATTTAAACCATCATTATTATAAGTTACCGGATATTTAAAGGGAATTCAATTTTTTTTAAAATTTTAAAAAAAATTCGAAATAATTAATTAAAATAAATAGATATAATTTGAGTAATAAAAGAATAGCAATTGAGTAGGTACTGTTAATCTACATAGTGGGATTTTTTAAGAATGCGAAAAGATAGAACAGGTCGGTTGTGAATTATCTTTTTTTTCTGTAACTGGATTTTGTAAAGTAATAATTTAGCAGTTAATTTGGTTTGTCGATGTTTGCAATGATTGATATAGATCTTGAACAGCTCGAGATCGAAAAAAAGGATTAGTCGAAGTTTTTTTATTGAGTAAAAAATATATTTCTGAAAATAGACGCAGTAGCATTAGTTTTTTTTGGAGATCTTCAATTTCGAGCTCCGTATAATCAAGAGTGTATTTATTGTAAATTGTGCGGATCTTTTGAATACCATCCGGAATTTTTTTATAAAAAAATCCCCAACCTGATTTATTCCAGTTTTGATGATCACCTGATCTTTTAAAGAAAGCAACTGCGCTTTCAATGCTTCAAAAAAAATACATTCTTCGGGAGTACTTTTTTGTGTTGATTCAAGAAAGGATTTAAAAAGTAGTTTTTTAATTCGGTCTAGATTTGGTTTAATTTTTAAGTATTGCTTGTTTTTAGCTACATTATTTTTGAGTTTTTCAATTTTTTGGGTTAATCGTTTTGTTTCCAAAAAATTGAATCGCAAGGATCTTTCTTTTTGGGATAGAAGGATAGGACATTTCAAGGTTTGGGTATTTCTAATATGATTTATGGTGCTTTCAACAGGTTTTCTATAACTTATTTCTAATTGTATTTCACATTGCTGTTCTTCTTGTAATTTATTCAAATTAGCATAAAACTCAATTTTTTTATTTTTTAAGCTTTTTATTTTTTTATTATTCTGAAATTTTGATGGATCAATATCTTTTTTTAATTCTGCTATATTATTTTCTAGTCCAGTAATTTGTGTATATAATTCCTCAATTTTTTGGGTAGTCTCCCCCGCTTTTTTTTGCAATCTTTCGAGTAAAATCAAATTTTCCAGCATTTTGTAATCTTTAAGTAGCTTAAAAATATGTTGGTTATTTTTAATAGCATGTATTTTTTCTTCTAATTCACCTATTTGATTAATTAAACCATTTCTTTTAATTAATAATTCTAAAATTAATTGCTTATTCTGCAATTGAATGGTTTCTGTTGTTTTTATATCAAGTATTTCTTTTGTAATTTTTTTTAACTCAAAGTTATTGGTTGGTAAAAAAATAAGTAATTCTTTTTGAATTTGCGTATATTGCTCATGAAGGCTATTAAATCGATCTTTGTTTATCCCAAATTGTGTTGTTAAATCTTTGATAGTCTTATTTTCTTCTACATCATTTATAAATTCAGCTTGGTTTTTTTTAATCTGTTTAGAAATTTCAATAGTTTTTTTTTCCAAATTTCTTATATCTGAAAATAAACTCAAGATAAATTTAATTTTAGTTAAAAAAATGTTAACAATAGTAAAACTGTCGATAGAAAAAAAATTCAGTATATCTTTTAAATCTTCGGTGATTGCACTCAAATCTTTGCTATTCGTTTTAAATTCTGTTCTAATTTTATTTTCGGTACGTAATTGCTCTAAATCAGAGTTTGGCTCTTCTATTATTTTTTTAAGGATCGATATCGAGTCAAAATTTTCTAATTCAGTTATTAAACCTAGCCGAACTTCTTCTAAGTGCGATAACTTTAAAAGTTTTGTGTCTAGTGTTAAACTATCTTTCTGATTATTCTCCTGATTTTCTATCTGTTTTTCTAACTGCTGTAAAAAATATAAATCCCCTTGCAAGTAGAAAAGTTTTTTTCGATTTAATTTTATATCTACTTCAACCTGCTCAAAAGGAATGACTAATTCTTTCTCATTGATTTCAATTGTTGTTTTTATTATCTCTAATTCTTGTTTATAAGCTTCTAATGTTGCTTCATACTGAACAGTTTCTGCCTCAAAATCTCTATGCTTCTCGACTCTAAGTTTTTCAAAGTCTCTAGTGAGTTCGGTTAGGCGGGTGATATGTGAATCAATCTGCTGTGATTTTTCTAATTGGTTTTTTTCTTTTTTTAATTTTTGTAATTCATCTTGTAAATTCTTCAGGTCCTCAGATAAATGAGCTTGATTTAGATTTTCTGTGTAAAAACCTAACTGCGAGGAATAATCCCGATAATGGTCTATTAAAAAACGGATTTTTTTTGAGATTTTTTTCGATAAAAAATTGAGTGGGTAATAAAATATTGGTGGCTTTTGAGGAAAAATCATCTAATGCTAATAGAAATTCGATGCAATTTTTTTCACTTGCTTCTAACCGTAATTCTTTATTTAACGTTGAAACTAAAAGGGTAAAGGAATTGGAATGTTCCTGCTCAGATAAAAAAAGAAGTTGATTACGAGTTTTAATCAGCCAATCTTGAAGATCTTCTTGACTGAATATAGTTTGTTGTGAAGGTCCTGGAACGGGTTCGCTATCTGTCGATAATGTTGAAGTAATAAAATGATTCTGAGGCAAGATTGCAACCGTAGCATTTTGTGACAAGGTGCCCAGTGGATCTTTCATTATTTTTTACTCTAAAAGATTATTTTCCAAACTTATTGTAAGTTATCCTCCTATTTTCTTATTGTTTTTATCTTAGTAATGGAGTGTAACAATTTTTTTTTGATAGGAAAAGGACATTTTTAGACCAGAAGATCGATTAGAGTTAGATTGCATGCATTTAATAGATTAGTTTCGTGAAAATAGCCCTGGTGAGAGCGCTACTTCGCTTTATCAACAATTTATTTAAAGAAAGAGAAATAGCCAAAACAGTTTACGATGAAATAAAAAAACTAAATAATTTTTTCTGATTTCACTGAGGGCTAAAAAAATGTCACTTGTTTCAAATAAGTTACAGGAACAAAAAAAATTCAAAAGCAGTAATCATCTTAAAAAGGCGGCAGCGCAAATTTATATTAAAAATTCTCTACATTCAAATTGTGTGATAAACGGGGTGCAGTAAAGGAAAAAAACAGCGCTATTTTCAGATTTTTTTATTGAAAATGTTGGTCGGGATGAGAGGATTTGAACCTCCGGCCCCTAACTCACGAAGTTAGGATATTTTTTTAAAAACAATTAATAATCAAATACTTGTGATACTTTGCAAACTTAATAACCTACTTAAGACTACGGGAATTTTGGTACATTATATTTCAGCTTGGTACAATTCTGGTACATTGTTCACTTAATGTAATTTCAACAAGTTGGATAAAAAAGAGAAAGCTTTTCTAAAAGCTATTAATAATCCTTTAAGGATCTAATTTTTGATAGGTTTAAGTTTATTAATAATAGTATCAACACCGGAAACTTCTTTAATTTCCAGATAGGTAATAATTATATTAATAACTTCTAGAGTAGGTATCGCACCTGTCATTAACCAATAAGATAATTTTTCGTTATCAAATCTTATAGATGTACTGTCATTTATATTATAAGAGCCTATACATTCATCAAAAAAATCACCGTCTGAGGCAAATATTTGATGGAAACCGCCTACTTTTTTAAGGTAAATAGTGGATTTAAGATGTTGCTTATCTTGTAGCAAATCTTCTTTTGAAATGCTGGCAACATAGTTCATATTCTTTTTCTTCTCTAGCGCATGGAGGACTAAGCGTCTTCTAATTCAAGTAATTCTTGTTCAGAAAGACCACTTGCTGATTTAATCGTAGCTAAGGGAACATTCTGCTTTAATAAATTTCTTACGAGCGCTAAAATCTCTTGCCGACCTTGTTGTAGACCTTGTTGTAGACCTTGCTGCTTTAACTGCTGTGCTGCATTCATAACATCCTCACGATAATTCTCAATAGTTTTAAGAGTTTCTATTACCTTATTGACATCAGGGGTATCGCCCTGTATTAAGCTATAATACACCAAGCTACTGAACAATTCATGCCCAGGCTGAGTGGATTTGACTAACTTAACGATATCTTTTGCAATGCTCACTAGATCTCTTGTGAAAATATGCTTTTGAACCATTTCTAATAGACCCAGTTTTTTATGTTTATAAATCTCTTCATCAGGAGTTAAACTAATATCTACAAGGAATGGGTCTTTGAAAAAATAATTTTTGGCAAATTCCTTGTCTTCGAAACAATCTATAATTTTTAGGCTATATGGATAAGGGCTTTGCTTGCCATGATAGAAAAACATAGGAATAACAGCAGGTAATTTTTTATTTCCTTGGTCAAGATGCTGTTTCATAATAGCTAATTTATATCGTAGCATCCTGAAAGACATAAATTCTTGAGGAGTACTTTGGTGTTCAACGTTTATATAGACATAACCTTTAATACCCCCTATTTTTAAGGAATATAAAATATCAGAATGATGTTGTTTAAGATCTTCATCAACAAAGGAACCCGCTTCAATTTTTAGAGTAGCAAAATTACAATTTTGTTTTAGTTGCTCCGGTAAATAAGCTTCGATAAAGTCTTTAGCTATTTCAATATTACTGAAAAATTTTTTAAAAATGGCATCGTGAGGATTGTGAATTTGAATTGTCACTTCTTGTTATCCTTATTTTGTGATTTAGTAAAAGAAGCTTATCTCAACATGTCCTAAATGGTAATAATCAATCGGTATTTTAAATATAATATTAATTTATTATGCAATAAATTAATTAGCTTTCTGCATTCCTACAGCTTACAAACTGAAGTCATTTCAAAAAAAATATGAATTTTATCTGTCGTCCAAGTTGAAAATCCAGAACCAAAGAAATCTTTATCTTCAGTCCAAATTGCACAATCTAAAGCTAACGCTGTTGCAGCAATTGGCCAATCGTCAATATCACGATCTTTCATTCTTTTTTGTGCTTCTTTAGAGTTTATTTTGTAAATTTCCTCATCTGCAATTTGAATGATCTTTTTGAGATTATCAAGTAAAGTTAATGCTGGATTTGAAGGAAGTTGTCTTTTTTTAAATATTACAGGCAAATATTTCACTGCATCTGCCCAACATACATCTGGAGTAAAGAAATCAGTAGTTTCTCTGTTAGCTATAAGTAAGTCTCTAACTTTACTTCCTAAAACTGCCCGAATAAGAATATTTGCATCTAATACCAGAATATGAGAAGACATTATTTACTTTGTCCCTTTCTCAATGTTCTAAATTCAGTTAATAACTCGTTCTCGGTTACTCCATGGGATTTGAGTAGTTTTTCAAGCTGATGGGCAGCTTGTTTTAGCTCATTTAATTCAGATTTTTCTGTATGATGTTTTGTTGGAATATAATAACCCACTGTTTCACCGTGGCGAGTAATTGCAACAGGTCTAGATGTTAGTAAATAATGGTTAAGATGAGAGCGAAACTCCCTCATTCCTACTTTAATTACGTGGCTAGCTTTCATAGATTTACCTTTAAAAAAGTGTACTCATGTGTACATATTAGCATTTATCGAAATAATATGTCAAATTTAAAAGATACTTCCTATTTGTATCGTTTCATAAGAGATATATACTTAGGGTCTATTGTTATATAGCAAGTAAATTTTATGCTTAGAAAACAACCATCTAAAGATAAAACAAATAAGGAAATAAAAAAGAATCTACCTGTTCGGCTACCAATCGAATTGCATAAAAAATTAAAAATTTACGCTGCTAAACAAGGTAAAACAATGGTTGAAATAGTCATTGAACAAATAGAAAAATTACCTCTCAAATAAAATATATTGACGTCAAGACGTCAATGTTATATTCTATAATCTGAGTTAAAAAGCGTTCCCCAAGGTGAACTAGACCTTGAGGACATTTAACACAACCAACTGCAAAGGAGTTAGTTATGACCGCAGACGTCAGTTTAGAGCAATTCGTCCATCTAAAACAAATATTAAACAGCTAGATTTTACTCTAATTTAAGATGATATTAGTTTTAATATATAATGTAGTAAGCTTTAAAGTGAAAGAGAGGACTACATTGGAACGCACAAATAGTAAAGTTGAAAAAATTAAAGAATATCCAAGAAGTTATCGTATCGATTCAGAAATCATGGATGTTCTTAAAGAAACATTAGAAAGAGTAAATAAGGTCGCTCCAAAAAAAATAGGAGAAGCACGCTTAATTAAAGCATTAATTTTATTGTCAAAAGATATAGATAATAAGATTTTATTAAAAGCAATTAAGGAAGTATGGTAATTATTGACTTCAATTGTAGTGCTAATATATAATACCAATGTTAGATAAAAGAATGAACAAATAATATATAATAAGGATTCTCACTATGACGAGTGCCATTATGAAATTTGATACATTAGCCTGGGCAAAAAAACTTGAAAAAGCAGGAATACCTTCCGAACAAGCTGAAGCACAAGTCGAAATGTTTTCAGAAATTATTGAAAACAATGTTTGTACTAAGCAAGATTTGGCAGAAGTACGAAAGGATATCATTATAGAAATTGAAAAAATTAAAGGTAGTATTAATGCGCAGATAGCCAAATGGGTTCTCGGTGTTTCTGCTATTCAAGCTACTGTTTTAGTAACTTTAATTCGATCCATGCATTAATTAAGGATTTTAAGAAGCGTTCACTGAGATGTTCGAGCACCTCAGTGACATTTAATACAACCAACTGCAAAGGAGTCGAATACTTTCATCGTAAGTTATTGAAAAAACAACATTATTATAAACCGGACGATCCTTACAAATGTATAATAATGGCTATGTATGTCATGTTCAGTCGCGCAAAAGTCGCGCACCAACTCTGATTCTTTTTTCAAATTTCCGATCTATCATAAGCTAAAACCACAGCTTGTTTTGCTGCCGGCCTTAAATTCATTTTTAATACTTTCAGTGAAACCTTTCTTTGTGGGCGCTTTTATTCCATTGATTGTCAAATCCTTCTTTTAATTGATATTGATTTTTTACTAGAAAATCCCCATAAATAGGATAGAGATAATTTAAAACCTAGCCAAAAGGAGGCTTAATATGACTAATTTAGCACGTTATGAATATAAAGTTCCTTCCATATTTGATTATATGAATCGAGTATTAGGTGGAAACTCAACTGACATATCATCTATCAATGATGGTTCGTTTGTAGAAACAAGTAGTTGGAAGCCCTACGTCGATATAAAAGAAGAAACCAATCAATTCCTAATTAAGGCCGATATTCCTGGAGTAGACCCCAAAGATATCGAGATAAATATGGAAGACAGTATTCTCAGTATAAAAGGTGAACGAAATACTTTTAATGAGGAAGAAAAAGAAGGATATACTCGATTAGAGAGAGTACAAGGACAGTTTTATAGGCGTTTTACCTTACCTGATACCGCGGATGCTACTAAAATAAAAGCACGAAGCAAAAATGGAGTTATTGAAATTGCAATCCCTAAAAAGGAAAAAGCATTACTTAAAAAAATAACAATTAAGGAAGAATAGCTAACTTTACAAATGACCGCCTATTCTATAGTCAATAATAGGCGGTCATTTTTTTAATTATCGTATGAAAACTAAAAGCGAAAGTTCTGATCATTCCGTATTACAGTATTATTTGAACCTAATTAATTAATCTAGATTTGATTAAGCTATTTCTTTAACAGGGATATCGATCATAGACGTCATTTTATTTGTTTTTTCAATAGTAATTTGCAAAATACCCCGTTTCAAAATCGCACCCATTTTTTGAGTGTTGGCATTTTCTGGCAAAGCAACATGATAAGAGAAATAATATGAGTTAGTTTCATTTTGTTTAGATTTATTATCATTTTTAGCTTGTACATATAAAACCCCTTGTGAAACGGATACACGAATTTTTTGGGGGTCGACACCCGGCAGTTCAAGTGAAATTAAGAACTGCTTAGGATCTTCATGCAACGTAAAGTAATTGAAATGCATTTGATTACCAAAAAATTGCTTAAACATAGGCGAATCTAATTGCAAAAAAGTATTCATTCCTTGTTGAAACCAAGCATCAACTGGAATAGAGGAGTTCATTTCATTGTTCCGCTTAGTTTGAGTTGGAGGTTCGGTATTGAATATTGCGGGTTTAGTTAAAGCCAAGCTTAATTTAGCGAATAGTACTAAGCTTATGGTAAGCAAAATTGAAATTTTTATTACTGATTTTGACATATATGACTCCTAATTCAATTTTTTAGTATTCCTTCTTAAGTTTAATGTTTAGTTGTGAGGATTAATTTAAATTATTACTAAACTCCAGTTGCGTTTTCTTATAAGTCCAAAATGATTTATGAAGGATTTAGGCATCTTTCAGCTTAGTTAAAACTAAATCAGGTAATTTAGTAACTTTTTTTACTAAATCTAAAGACAAACCTTCTGCTAGAAGATTTTTAGCCATTTCATACGCTCCTCTTGGCGGCCTTTTTGTTCTAATTGCTGTGCTAGGATCATAATATTCTCTTGAACTGCTTTATATCATTTTGAAAAATAAGTATGAGAAATGTGTTTAGGTGCAATAACAAGATGCATTCCCATAGCAGAAAGAATTTTATTAGTATTCTTAAAATATGGGTTACCTTTAGGAGAAAGTGTTTTATATAAGCTAGTTCGGCTCTTATGGGCTTTATTTGCTAGTTTATTAACACCACCTTGTGCTTTAACAACATTTGATAATGCTAACAAAAAAACTTTTGTATCCCCTTCATCTAAAGCAGCATTCAAATAACCGGCTGCTTCCTCGGGATCTTTAAGGGAATCAATTAAATATTCTTGATAATCAATCTTTTTTTTCATATATCTACTCAGTTAAATAATCCGTTATTTTAAAAACGATATTTCCCCCTGAACAAAGCGAATACTACGACCTAGTTAAAAAAACCCGTCGCGCTGTAAAAACAGCAGGGGTAACAAAAGCTTCTGTCAGTGCTGCTATCAA